>TARA_B110000008_G_scaffold163016_1_pt1 | contig 20654 bp, 13 predicted proteins | sample TARA_B110000008 | Tara Oceans TARA_B110000008 (sample SAMEA4396496) | marine metagenome | biome: Westerlies Biome; feature: [DCM] deep chlorophyll maximum layer (ENVO:01000326); material: water (ENVO:00002006), including particulate matter (ENVO:01000060) such as... | depth 40 m
ATTATTGGTGTTGATATTGCTGCAATTCATATTACTGAGGATAGAGAACAGTTCCGTAAATTAATGGGAGAAATAGATATTCCTGTAGCTCCAGCTCGAATTGCAAGATCTTTTCTTGAAGGAAAGGCTATTGCTCAAGAACTCGGTTTTCCTTTGGTTATTCGTCCTTCATTTACTCTTGGAGGAAGTGGTGCTTCTTTTGTGCATACAAAAGAGGAATTTGAAGATTTGTTATCAAAAGGTTTACACGCTTCACCAATTCATGAAGTTTTGATTGATAAAGCTGTATTAGGATGGAAAGAATACGAATTAGAGTTATTGCGTGATGATAATGATAATGTTATCATCATTTGTAATATTGAGAATTTGGACCCTATGGGAATCCATACAGGAGATTCTATTACTATTGCTCCTGCAATGACTTTAGCTGATACTACTTATCAGAGAATGCGTGATATGGCAATCAAAATGATGCGTTCTATTGGAGATTTTGCTGGAGGTTGTAATGTTCAGTTTGCTGTAAATCCTGATGAATCTGAAGATATAATTGCTATTGAGATAAATCCTAGGGTTTCTCGTTCTTCTGCATTGGCATCTAAAGCAACAGGATATCCTATTGCTAAGATTGCAAGTAAGTTAGCTATTGGATATACTTTGGATGAATTGAATAATCAAATCACAAAAACAACATCTGCTTGTTTTGAACCAACTTTAGATTATGTAGTTGTAAAAATTCCTAGATGGAATTTTGATAAATTTAAAGGTTCTGATATTGAACTTGGCTTACAAATGAAATCTGTAGGAGAGGTGATGTCAATAGGAAGATCTTTCCAAGAAGCATTACAAAAAGCATGTCAGTCATTAGAAATAGGCAGAAATGGATTAGGTGCAGATGGAAAAGGGAAAACAGATCAAGATAAAATTTTGTATGAGTTAAAACATGCAAGTGGAGATAGGATTTTTAGGGTTTATGATGCCATGAGAATAGGTATTCCGACTAAGAAAATTCATGAAATAACTAAGATTGATTATTGGTTCTTACACCAAATTGAAGAAATGGTTGTTCTTGAAAAAGAAATTGAGAAATATACTATTGATTCTATACCAACAGATTTATTACTAGAAGCAAAAATGAAAGGTTATGCTGATAGACAAATTGCTCACTTAGTCAATTGTCTTGAGAGTGCAGTTTATGATAAGCGAAATAACGAAAATATTAAGCGTGTTTATAAATTAGTAGATACTTGTGCTGCAGAGTTTAAAGCAGAAACACCTTATTATTATTCCACTTTTGAAATGACAAAAGAGGCTGGAGGTAAAGTGTATACAGAAAATGAAAGTGAAGTTAGTGAAAGAGAAAAAATTATAGTTTTAGGTTCTGGTCCTAATAGAATAGGACAAGGTATTGAGTTTGATTATTCATGTGTGCATGGAGTGTTGGCAGCAAAAGAATGTGGTTATGAAACCATTATGATTAACTGTAATCCTGAAACCGTTTCTACTGATTTTGATACTGCTGATAAATTATATTTTGAACCTGTTTTTTGGGAACATATCTATGATATTATTCGTCACGAAAAACCTGTTGGAGTAATTGTTCAATTAGGAGGACAAACAGCTCTTAAGTTAGCAGAGAAGTTAGAGCGCTATGGAATAAAGATTATGGGAACATCCTACAATGCGTTAGATGTAGCAGAAGATAGAGGAAGATTTTCTGAATTATTAAGAGAAAATGACATTCCATTCCCAGAATTTGCAGTAGCTGAAACAGCTGAAGAGGCAATAGAGATATCTAAAACTTTAAATTTCCCAATTTTAGTTCGTCCTTCTTATGTTTTGGGTGGGCAAGGAATGAAAATTGTAATTAATGAAGAAGAATTGGAACATCATATTGTTAATCTTCTAAAAGATATGCCTGGAAATCAAGTATTACTTGATCATTATTTAGATAAAGCAATTGAGGCAGAATCGGATGCAATTTGTGATGGAGAAAATGTATATATTATTGGAATGATGGAGCATATTGAACCTTGTGGTATTCACTCAGGGGATTCTTATGCTGTATTACCAACTTTTGATTTGAGCGATAATGTTCGTCAGCAAATGATTGATATTACAAATAAGATTGCAGTTGCATTAGAAACAGTAGGGTTAATTAATATCCAGTTTGCAATTAAGGATGAAGTAGTTTATGTAATTGAAGCCAACCCTAGAGCATCAAGAACTGTTCCATTTATTGCAAAAGCTTATGATGAGCCTTATGTAAATTATGCTGCAAAAGTAATGTTAGGAAAGAAAAAAGTTACAGATTTTAATTTCAATCCTAAAAAGAATGGTTATGCAATAAAGGTTCCTGTATTCTCGTTTGATAAATTCCCAAATGTTAATAAAGAATTAGGTCCAGAAATGAAATCAACAGGAGAAGCAATTTATTTTATTGATGATTTACAGGATGATTACTTTACAAAAGTATATTCTGAAAGAAACTTATATTTAAGTAGATAATATGGGTTTAGTGAATTTTCTGTTTTGGTTTTTCGTTATTTCTTATCTTTTAAAGATTTTAGCTAGAATTTTTGCGCCAATTTTAATGAAACGCTTTGCCAATAAAATGCAGGATAGATTTCAGCAGCAATTTAATCAGCAACATCAAAATCCTCAAAACCCACAACAGCAGGAGGGAAAGGTTACGCTTGAAAAAATTAAACCTTCAGTAAAAACAAAATCAGATAATGTAGGTGATTATGTTGATTTTGAAGAAGTTGAAGAATAAAAAATACATATGGAACAAATTAAAAAACTAAGCCCACATTTAATAGTAATTCTATTATTTGTGGGTATTTCTTTTGCTTATTTTTCACCTGTACTACAAGGTAAACTCCTTGATATGCCAGATATTACTCATCATAAAGGTATGAGTAAAGAGGTGACTGATTTTCGTGAAGCAACAGGAGAGGAAGCACTTTGGACAAATGCTATGTTTTCAGGAATGCCAGCTTATCAGATTTCTACAAAGTCAAATAATAATTTGATTCAATATGTTGTTAAGGCTATTAAATTAGGGATACCAAGACCAGCCAACCTATTATTCTTGTATTTATTAGGATTTTATTTGTTATTGCTAAGCCTAAAAGTAGATTATCGCCTCTCATCTGTAGGTGCAATTGCTTTTGCATTTTCTTCTTACTTTTTTATTATCATAATGGCAGGACATATGACCAAGGCACTTGCAATTGCTTATGTGCCAATGGTAGTTGCTGCTGTCCTGTATACTTATAGAGGAAAAATGCTTTTAGGAGGTGTGCTTACAGCACTTACAGTAGCTTTGCAGCTTTACGCTAACCACTTACAGATTACTTATTACTTAGTGTTAGTACTGATTTTGATTGGTATAGTTCAGTTTGTAAAAGACTTGAAAGCAAATAACCTTAACAGTTTTGCAAAGCGTTCAGGAGTTCTAGTTTTAGCAGCTTTATTGGCTTCTGGTACTGCTGTTACTCGCCTAAGTACAACTATGGAATATGGAAAGGATAGTACTAGAGGTAAGTCAGAATTGACAAATAATTTGGATAATAAAACTTCTGGTTTGGATAAGGATTATGCAACTTCTTGGAGTTATGGAGTTGCTGAAACATTCACGCTTTTAATTCCTAATTTTTATGGAGGAGCTTCTCAAGGAGCTTTAACAACTGATTCAGAAACTTACAATGCAATAAAAAGAGCGCCTAATGCTAAACAGCTAATTAAACAATTACCACTTTATTGGGGAACGCAACCTTTTACTTCAGGACCTACTTATGCGGGTGCAATTGTAATGTTCTTATTTATTTTTGGTTTATTCTTTGTGAAATCAGAAATGAGGGTTTGGATTTTATTAGCTACAATCTTATCCATTATGCTGGCTTGGGGTAAAAACTTTATGCCACTTACTGATTTGTTTTTGGACTATTTTCCAGGTTATAATAAGTTCCGTGCAGTATCCATGATATTGGTGATTGCAGAATTTACCATTCCTCTTTTAGGGTTTGTGGCCTTGAATAAATTCTTAACTACTGAAACATCAGAAAATGAGAAGAAAAAACCATTACAATTGGCTTTTTATATTGTGGGTGGTTTAACTTTAGTGTTTGCTTTAATGCCAACTTTATTTTTTGATTTTGTAGGAGGGCAAGATGCAAACTTAGCTAAAAATGGTTGGCCTATTGATGCCTTACAATCAGATAGAGCAGGACTTTTAAGTGCTGATTCTTGGCGTTCATTCATCTTTATTACGCTAACTTTTGGGACAATGTGGATGTTCTTGAAAAATAAATTAAGTAGTAAATTTGTTATCCTTATTGCTGGAGTATTGATATTAGCTGATATGTGGACAGTTAATAAGCGTTACTTGAATGATGATCATTTTGTAAGAAAATCTAAGGTAGAAATTCCTTATCATCCTACGCAAGCCGATCAGCAGATTTTAAGAGATAAAGACCCAAATTTTAGGGTATTTAACCAGAGTGTAAGTACTTTTAATGATGCAAGTACTTCCTACTTTCATAAATCAATTGGAGGTTACCATGGTGCAAAATTAAAGCGTTATCAGGAATTGATTGAAAATCATATTTCAAAAGGAAATATGGCAGTATTAAATATGTTAAACACTAAGTATTTTATTACCCCAAAAGGACAAGCTCAACAGAATCCTGCAGCAATGGGTAATGCTTGGTTTGTAAATGAAATAAATACGGTTGCAGATGCTGATGCAGAAATTGCTGCATTAAATGGGTTTAATCCTGAAAACACAGCAATTATTGATGTTAGGTTTAGTGAGCAAATGATTGATGGTTTAGATAATACAGGAGCTAGTATTTCTTTAATTGAGTACAAACCCAACTATCTGAAATATAATTCTAATTCATCAAAAAATGGAATAGCAATTTTCTCAGAAATTTATTATGACAAAGGTTGGAATGCCTATGTTGATGGAGAGTTAAAACCCCACTTTAGAGCAAATTATGTGTTAAGAGGAATGCAAATCCCTGCAGGGAACCTTATTGTGGAATTCAAATTTGAACCTGCTGTGTATCATATTTCAGAGCGTATAGCATTGACATCCTCTATTATATTATTATTGCTTTTAGCTTTTGTTTCAGTTAAGGAATTAAAGGTTTAATGAAAAAAGTATTAATCATCACTTATTATTGGCCTCCAGCAGGTGGTTCTGGTGTACAAAGGTGGTTAAAATTTACAAAGTATTTGCCAAAATACAACTGGCAACCTATTATTTACACACCAAAAAACCCTTATTTTGAAGTTCAGGATGAAGCTCTATTGAATGATATTCCTTCTGAAGCAGAAATTTGGAAAACTTCTATTTGGGAACCTTATTCGCTTAAAGATAAATTATTTGGCAAAGGAGGAAAGTCTCAAAGTGCAGGAGTAATTGCTAATAAAAAATCTTTAAAAAATAAGGCATTGAATTGGGTGAGAGGAAATGTTTTTATTCCTGACCCAAAAGTATATTGGGTAAAGCCATCCGTAAATGTATTGCTTGAAAAAATAAAGAATGAAGGTATTGAACACATTATCACTACAGGACCACCTCATTCTATGCACTTAATTGGTTTGGGTTTAAAAAAAGCTATGCCCAATTTAAAATGGATAGCTGATTTTCGTGATCCTTGGAGTGAATTGGATTTATTGGATGAGTTTCACCTTAGTAATTCTTCAAGGAAAAAGCACAAGGATTTAGAAAGAGAAGTGTTAAAAACTGCTGATGTAACTTTAACGGTAAGTGAAACTTGGGTGGAAGATTTAAAACGATTAGGAGGGAAGAGAGTTGAATTAATCACCAATGGCTATGATGCAGATGATTTTGAGTTAAAACCTAAAACAAATGATAAATTTGTAATTGGGCATTATGGTTTGTTGAATCACCTTAGGAACCCTAAAAACTTATGGAAAGCACTAGCTGATTTATGTAATGAAAATACTGAGTTTAATGCTAAGTTGGAAATTCATTTGTCAGGAAATATTGATGGAGAAGTACTTACAGAAATAGAGTCATACTCTAGTCTGAAAGGAAAAGTAAAAAATTTGGGTTACCTTTCTCATGCACAGGTTTTACAACAGTACAATGAAGCTGATTTATTATTGTTGTTATTATTTAATTCTAAAAGTGGAGTAGGAAATTATCCAGGGAAAATATTTGAATATTTTGCAGCAGAAAAACCCATTATAGCTTTTGGGCCAGAAGGGAGTGATGTAGAAAACTTATTGTTTGACTATTATAGAGGAGTATGCCCTAGGTATGATACTTCTGTTAAAGATATAAAGTTTCATGTTTTAACTTATTATAAAATGAGAAACTCTATTATGTTTATAAAAGATGCCTCTAAATTTAGTAGAGAAAAATTAACTCATGATTTGGCAAACCTTTTAAACACTTTAAGCTAATGGGAGTTATTAGAAATCAGAGTATTAAGAATTCAATCAGCTTTTATATTGGTATGGCAATAGGGGCAGTTAATACTGTTCTAATTTATCCTAATGTATTTAAAGATAATCCAGAACATTTTGGATTAATTCAAATTTTAATTGCTTACGCAATTGTAATCTCTACATTTACTACTTTAGGTGTTTCTAAAACTTTTGTAAAGTATTTTCCAACAATAAAACAAAAAGGGCAGTTATATTTTCTAAGTTTTATTATTCCATTAATTGGTTTTGTTCTTGCAGGAATATCATATTTTCTGTTTAAAGAGCAAATCTTTATTTTACTTAATGCAAGTGAGTTGCTAAAGAATAATTTCTTTTATATTATTTTATTGGTATTTTTTATTGGTTTTTATGATGTTCTTACTTCAATTTCTAGATCATTTTTAAATGCAGCTACTCCTATATTTATTAATGAAGTTTTCTTAAAATTTTATAGTATGTCAATGTTGCTGTTACATTGGTTTGATTATTTAAGTTTCTCTAATTTTTTAAAGATTTATCTCTTTGGTTATGTTTTGAAATTTGCAATATTATATTTTATACAATGGAAAAATAATAGACTTGAATTAGAAATGTCTTTAAAAGATTTAAAAATAAAAGAATTATTGAGATTTGGTATATATGTTATGGCTGGTGGTGCTTCAATAATGATAGTAACTAGATTAGACATGATGATGATTGGCTACCTTTTAGATTTAGAACAAGTTGCATTTTATACGGTTGCATTTTTTATTGGTAATGCGATAAAAGTACCAGCCAAGGCAATAGGGTCAATTGCTACACCTCTTGTTGCAAAGGCATGGGATAAGCAAGATATAAAAGAAATCCAAATCCTTTATTTAAAATCTTCAATTAATCAATTAATAGTGGGAGGAATATTTTTCATTTGTGTATGGATTAATATTGATGCAATATTCAGTCTACTCCCAGCTAAGTTTTCGCATGGAAAATGGGTGGTTTTTTACATTGGGCTGGCACAATTATTTAATATTACTACAGGATTAAATAGTGTAATTATTATAAATTCAAAATTTTATAGGCTTGACTTAGTTACAAATATAATATTACTCTTATTAACAATTGCAATAAATTACATCTTGATTCCAGTTTATGGTATAAATGGTGCTGCAATGGCTACAGCACTTTCCGTATTTTTGTTTAACCTTATTCGTTTGATTTTAATTAAAGTTAAGATGGGTATTCAGCCATTTTCTCTGAAAACGATTTATACAATATTGATTTTACTAGTGGTATATGGTATTAGTATTTATCTTCCATTAACCGGTAATTTATATTTGGATATAGTATGGAAAACCTTTGTAGTGCTAGCTATTTTTATTCCGTTATTATTTACTTTTGAACTGTCAGAAGATATTAATAAAATAGCTATTGATGTAAGAAAACGGCTAGAGAAATAATTCTGTTTTAGTTTAATAATTTAATGAAACTTACCCTCTTTTTTAAGTTTTTTAAAATGTTCAATATTTCTTTCTGAGAATATTTTTGCAGGATGCCCTCCAGCAATTGCGTATTTTGGTATATCTGAAACAACAACACTTCCTGCTTGAATTATTGCCCCTTCTCCAATGCTAACTCCCCCTAATATGATAACCCGATCTCCTAACCAAACATTGTCTTTTATTGTTATATCCTTACAAATATATGTGTTGTCATAGGGTATCATTTTTCCACTATTAAAATTATGATTTTGAGAAATAATTAAACATTCCTTACCTGAATGGAAATTATCTCCAATGACAACCTTTCCACAACCTGAGATATGGATTCCATTAAAACTTACGTTTTTCCCTAAAAGTGTCGTTTTACTTACAAAACTTAGTCCATTAACGGTTAAGGGTGGTATATAGCTTTTTACTTTTCGTTTTACTATAAATAAATAGAGTATTGTTAGCGGTTTCTTAATTAATCTTAATAGGTTCATTTTTTTTTAATTATTTAATTTTCTATAGGTATTAATTAAAAGGTTATATCCAGGTAGATAAATCTTGATTTATTAATTTTTCTAATTTTTTAATATCTTCTAAGTAGTACTTTCTCGTTAGTTTTTTTACTAATTCTTTATTCATTTTTTTAGGTTTTGAGTAAATTGTTTTTAGAATTAAATCAACTAAAAACTTTGGTAATATTTTGCCGAACTCAATATCAGGTATTAGATTGTTTTTTCTAAGTTTCATTACAGACCACCCTAAGTATCCTTTTGGAACTCCCGATACATTTGCTTTCTTTGAAGTATTTGGAATAAATGAAGAATCAACCCCTAAGAATTTAAATACTTCCTGTGTGACTTCCCCTGGATTCTTAATCATATCCTCAAATAGAATTATTTTTATCTGTTCTTTTGGAAATACATCATAATATTTCTTAAGTTGCTTGTAATAAAATCCTTTCTCCAAATAATAATGTGTCTTTATTCCTTTTTTTAATATTTTATCTTCTTCATTGAAAGCTTTTTCAAAATCTGTATCTTTTTCTTGATCAGCTCTTTTAGCATGTAAGAAGTTAGAGTATGCTCTTTCTACAGGCTGCCTTAATATAGCAATAATTTTTGCTTTAGGTAGAATTTTTTTGATTAGTATATGGCAGTTTTCGTCAAATATATAAGAAGGAGAAGCTTCACCAATAGCGATTTCATTTATTGCTTCTTTAAAAAGATTCTGATACTGATCCAGTGTTTTTATTTTTATAAGCCCTTTCCCTTGTAGTTTAAATCTTGAGTCTTTATTAAAATTATTGAAAAACTTTGGTTCTTTAATTGACGACATAAAGATATCAGGATGTTGTTTTAAATATGTGTATAGTGAAGTTGTTGCAGCTTTCATTGCACCAATAATGATAAAATTTGGATTTATTACTTTCATTTATTTAAGAATGGAGCATTGTAGTTAGTTGCCGCTAAAGTTGCTCAATTTTTTTCATTAATTGCTATATTAATTTCTTGAATTTGTGTTTTTCTTGTAATAATACTAAGTCCATTAACTTTTAAAGGTAAGATATAGGATATTACTCTATTTTTCACTAATAAAGTGAAGAATATTGATTCTCCCTTTTTTATAATCTTAATTTAAGGTAATTGTATTAAAAACTGCTTCATTATTAAATAATTATGATCTATTCGATTCCTTGCCTCTTTCAAACGAGTAAAGTTTATAGTCTTCTCATAATCAGCTTCATAATATAATTCTTTTATCAAAAATTTATTTGAATAGAATCTATCATAAGAAGGAAGGATTCTATTTAAAACTCTAGAAATAATACCATTTTTAAATCCTAAATATCCATCTAAAACAATTCCCCCAATAGCACCTTTGACTCCTTTACCTCTACCATCTTCACTAATTAGTATTGATTTCTTAGCTATACTATTCATAAATATATGAGCATGTACTCTATAACCTATATGAAGATCAACTTTAGAATAATAATTCATTAGATTTTCAGCACTTCCTGAAATATCAACATAACTAATTCCATGTTTTTTTAACCATTGAGTAAACTTAATGTGTGTATTGACATGCCTTAGTGAAGAATTATCAACCACTTTATAATTATCTCTATCTAATGAATGATGAAATACTACCTCAAATTCTCTATCTATATATCTTTTCTTGCAAGCTAAAATATTTTCCTTCATTAACCTTTCCATTGAAGTAGATTTCATAAAAGAAACTCCTAATGAAAATGCAACTTTCTTTACTTCATAAGGCCTAAAGTAAGTATTAATAAAATTACTATCATAATACGCAGGACATCCTGTCATTAAGAAATTCTCAAAGCCATTAAATCTTAGAGAATTGAGAGTGTGATAATCTCTAACACTAGATTGAAAACCAAAGCTATCAATTTTTCTTAATAACTCTAGATCTTTTACACCTAAAGAATAATTGTATGTGTCCTTCCAGTTCCCTTGTTGAGATTTCCAACCTATTCCCATCATTATAATAGGCACTTTAATATCGTCTATATTTCCAGTTAAAGGATAAACTTTTGGCACCATATTTCGTACTAGAGCAGGTCCACCCATTAAGATTAACGCTTTTGATGAGTTAATAACTTCTAACTTTTCTTTTGATAATTTCTCATATGCATTTAGGTCAATTATTTTCCTGTCAGGTCTTATCTCGGAGAATAATTGTTTTGCTCTATATTTTATCAAATAATCTCCTGCATTATTCTTACTTCCAGTTAAAATTACATATTGATCTTTCATATCAAATCTTTTTTTATTAAATCATCTTCCATTATATCCACTTTAGCCGCCTTACCCACTACATCATCTATATATTTAGGACTAATTCCATGAGCTGGCCTTTTAAAAGTTAAATCACTTTTCTCAATTATCTTTCCTTTTGGGATAGACTTTGCAGCAACCAAACTCCTTCTAGCATTCAGTCTAGATTTTTCTTCATCAGCTAAAGCTTCAATTTTAAAACTACCTAAAATCTCAAAAGTAGTATCTATATTTTTATTAAAAAGCTTTAAATTCTCTTTATCCATAGCATGATAATGATCATTTCCAGGCAGTAGCTTATCATGCGTAAAATGTTTTTCAATAATCACAGACCCAAGTAAAGTTGCCATTTCACATACCTTCATATCTTTAGGAAGAGTATGGTCAGAATAACCAATAATATTATTAGGGAATTCTTTTTTCAATGCTGTTATCATACCAAGATTTGCATTTTCATCAGGTGTAGGGTAATTAAGCACACAGTGCAATAAAGCTAAAGGAACCTTAAAAGGCTTTATCCAATTAACAGCATCATGCACTTCTTGTAAATTACTAGCACCAGTTGATAAAATAATAGGTTTCCCAAAACTACAGATATACTCAATAAAAGGTTTGTTTGTAATATCAGAAGATGAAATCTTAAATACATCCATCATATCATTTAAAAATTCAGCAGACTCTACATCAAAAGGAGTGCTCATAAACTCAATGCCCACTATATCACAATAATCCTTCAACTCTTGCATTTCATCTTTCCAGAAAGAATCATGTTTTTTAAATAGTTCAAATTGAGATTCAGTAGGTTCTTTGGTAGTATCCCAATAAGCTGGGGAATGTTTGGAAGCCAAAGTTTCAGCTTTATATGATTGAAACTTTACCGCATGCGCTCCACCTTCTTTAGCTTCATCTACTAATCGCTTAGCAGTAGTAATAGATCCTTCATGATTTACTCCAACTTCAGCAATTATATAAGGTTTTACTATTGAATTTTCCTTATCAATTCCTCTGTTTAATAATGTTAGAATTTTCATTAATCTTGTATTAATTCTTGTATTAATTTATGTACTCTTTTTCTTCCTGATTTTAAATCTTGTTTCTTCATTAAGTTACTCATATGTTCTCTGCATTCAAATGAATTTACCAACCTAAGAAATTCAACCATAATCTCTTCATTCGACACTTCATATCCTAGTCCTAAATTAGAAAACCCATATTCAACTGATGCAAAGAAATGTGTCATTTCTCGTTCATTTTGCCCTAATACAATTGTTGGTGTCCCAATACTAGCAACCTCATAAACTGTTCTTCCTGCTGATGTAAAAATCAAATCAGCACCTAACACATAATCAGAAATATTAGAAATATTTTGTTTTATAATAATATTTTCATATTTCTTAATTGTTTCATATTTCTCATATCCAAATCCAGAAATCACTGTAATTTGAATGTTTTTTTCTTTACAATAATCATTAATCGTTCTAATAACTTTCTCAGTATAATTATTAGGATCTACACCTCCAAAAGTAATTAAAATATTTTTAACTTCTTCTTGCACTACTTTTTCATCAGATAAAATAAATTCATCTCTCAAAATAAAATAATCCTGTCCAAAATAATGATTTGGAATAGAATTTTTCTCAGGATATATCGCATTTATAACAGCATCTGCATATTCACAACCACTTCCTAAATCCTCAAAATTAATCACCTTATATTTTTGCATCTTTAACTCCTTGATATAATCATCTGATGTATCTAACCTGTCATTAATAATAATATCAGGAGATATATTTTTGATATCATCCAGGATATTCTCATGCTGTTGCATCACAACAGGATAATTCTTAGATTTTATTGCTTTAGAAGCCAACTCACTTTCTTTATCAACTAAGAAAGTAATCTGATGATTTAATATGTCATTTGCTATTAAAAGGGTATTATAAACATGACCTAGACCAACCACACTATTCCCAGTTAAAACAAAAAGAATATGCTTTCTTCTTAAATAATATTCGCATAAATTCCAATCCTCATAAGTATCAATATCTATTTCTTCCCCTCCGGCTAGTAGAGCTAAATCAACATTTTCTCCAATTCTATTATTTTCAGAAATTATTGTATTTCTTGTAATTAAAAATGCCCCAGTCTCAGTAAACTCAGGAGTTAAATATTGCCTATTTACTCTTTCAGTATAATTTGGAATGAATTGTTCATTTTCTTTTCGCCAAGATAGGTGAGTCGCATCTTTTGCTGCAATTATTGTATCAATATCAGTATTTTTTACCATTTTTTCAATAGCAGAATCTAAAGATTTTGACAACAATAAAGGGGAGGTAGGTTGCATAGTAACGATTAAATCATAATCCTTATTTTCAACATTTTTCGCATGTAGGTAGCAATCATAAATTACAGGATCTAGAGTTGTTTTGTCATCTGAAATACTTAGGTCTCTCCTGTGAGTTTTAGCGCCAAATTTATGTGCAGTATTTAATATTTCCTCATCTTCACTTGAAATAAAAACATCTAAATTATATTTAGACTGTAAAGCATTCTTAATCGAATAATATATAAGAGGTTTTTCTCCAAGTAATCTTAAGTTTTTTCTAGGGATTCCTTTTGACCCACCTCTTGCAGGAATTACTACTAAAATATTTTTTTTTATAGTCATTTATAACTGCAAATTTATATTTAAATAATGATAGGGTTGTATTTTTTAATAAATTTATCCATATACTCTATTCCAGGTAAGTCTAGTAATATTGTTTTACAATTAAATTCAATACCTTCATAAAGTACTGTTGAGAAAACACCTGCCTGATACTCTGTTTCGGCTAAGTTTTTATATAAATCTATATCTGTAACTATTTTGATATTATATTTACTCTTTAAATAATCCAGTTTTTTATATTTAGATATCATGTGGTATTCATTAGGGTGCAGCTTGAAAGTGATACTATATTGTTGGAAGTAATTAATATTAGTAATTATTTTTTCAGCAATTCGTTCAGTAATTCCTCCTTGACTAAAAATAATTAACGAATCTGTTACCTTCTTTTTTATATTATACTTTTTCTTTTCTGTTTCTAAATATTGAAAAGGAAATACTTTAATATTCTTTTCTGAAATTGGAAAATTGATTAAATTTTCCCAGTATTTATTCCAAACATAAAATTTAGTAGGTAAGTATAGCTTATTACTTGTTTTCGGAAAGGAATATCCTAAATGGTATTTACTAAAAGTACCGTGTTGTAATTCAATTATTTCTATATTAAGGTCATTAGCAGCTTTTATAAGTTCTCCTCTTCCGTAGGAAACAACAAGATAGATTTTTTTTGGCTTAGTTTTTTTTAGAATATTGATGTAAAAGGAATAAGTAGGTTTAAATTTACGAGTATTACTTATTAGTAATTTTTCTATATCTAAAAAGCTGTTTTTCCCTTTATTTATTTCCTTGCATAACTTACTTATAAGTTCTTTATTTTTTTGATTTAAAGTTGTTTTTATAAAACGGTTTTTAATATTCCTTAGTATAAATATACTGTCAAGGTATCCAGTAAATTGTTGCTTTTTTCTAAGGTGTTTTCCCTTATCTGGGGATTCAAATTCTAAGAATGAGACCTTATTTTTTAAAAGGTCATTTACAAGATAGTGAGTATATGGATCTATTATTCTGTTATCAACTGATTTGCTTCTAGGGTGAGAAAATACAAGGACATCTACCTTTTGTAAGTTAAAATGAAAGTAATCATAAAGAGCATTTTTTAGTAATTGAAAGAAAGAAAGTACTTTTTCTTTTTTGGAAAGTTTCATGCTTAGGTCTTTATTAAAAACCTCATGTTTTTTTCCAATCTCATAATATATGTCCATCCGAAATGCAGCCCAAGGATGTACCCCATTTATCTCAAGATTAAATAAATCATATTTATCTTCTAAATACCAAATGTACTCGCATAAATCTTTGATGCTTTTTATTTTAATATTTTTCATTAAATATTTTTAAAATTAACAAGCTTATAGATAAGAAATTATTAGAATAATTATTTTTGTTTCTCCCATTCCCAAGCAGATTTCATAGCTTGATCCAGTGTTTCCTCAGCTTCCCAGCCTAATTTAGCTTTTACTAAACTGCCATTAGCATATATTTTTTCTATATCACCATTTCTTCTAGGACCAATGGAATAACTTATGTTTAGATTGTTTGTTTTTTCAAAAGCCTTAATAGCATCTAGCACACTTACTCCAATTCCTGTACCGACATTAAAAGCATGTTTTCCAGGGTTTTTTATCAGGAAATCCATAGCTTTTACATGTGATTTTGCCAAATCAACTACATGTATATAATCCCGTATGCATGTTCCATCAGGAGTATTATAATTATCTCCAAATACAGTGATTTTTTCTCTTTTTCCAATTGCAACCTCTGTTATAATAGGAACTAAGTTACTTGGCCTGTCAGCAGAACAATCTCCAATTAAAGCAGAAGAGTGGGATCCTATAGGATTAAAATACCTTAAAGCAACACTATTACAAGTATCCTCTTTTAGCATACCTTCACAGATTTGCTTGGTTTCCCCATAAGGAGATTCTGCTTTTTTAAATGGAGCATTCTCATCAACAGGCAATATATCAGGCATTCCATAAACAGTACAAGAGGAGGAGAATATAATATTCTTCACCTCATTTTCTTGCATGCATTGTAAAAGTACTTCAAGTGAACCCATATTATTGTCGTAATACTTTTGTGGGTTTTGTACGGATTCTTCAACTGCTTTATAAGCTGCAAAATGAATTGCACCTTCAATCTTTCCTTCTGCTGCAAATACTTTATCCATTCCAGATTTGTCAGTACAATCAGTATTATGCCATTTTACTGATTTGCCAATAATCTTTTCAATCCCTTCAAGGTTTTGTGTTGAAGTGTTACATAAATTATCTACTATAATAGGGGTGTATCCAGCAGTAATTAGTTCTACAACTGTATGTGAACCAATATACCCAGCACCTCCTGTTACAAGTATTTTTTTCATTTATAGGGCTCTGTTAATTCCAATTAACCATCTAAACTGGAAGAAATCTTCATCAGATGCTGGTGGACGGTTTAAGAATAGTGGCATGTCAAAACGAATAACTAAAGGTTTTACTGCTTCAAGTGGTCCAAAATTTCTAAGCGTATAAGTAAAACCAACTCCTGCATCAGCTCTTACATCAGAAAATACTTCTTTGTAATTTTCTTTAGTTAAATTTTCACTGCTTATAATTCCTGCATCAGCAAAAAGATAAGAAGCAATATTGTTCTTGCGGATAGAGTAAGGAAGGTAGGCTGTAAAATCAATTTCAGTATTGAAAGCAGCACCACTTCTTCCATTATAGTTGTATGAAGCAACCGTTCCATCTTCATTAAATTCAGGAGTTAAATAACCAGAATATCCTCTTAAATTTAATCCTCCAGCAGCATGGAAATAATTTGTAGTATAGTCATAGCCCATAAAATCAGCTGATACAATACCTTCTGCTCTTGTGAATTTAGAACCCATCATCTCTTCATTATTTGCACCTGCTAAACTTAGTTTACTTTCTTCTGCCCAATTATTCCCTGTTCCTAGCTGGAAGTAAGCTCTTGTGTTTATTTTAAGTTTTTCAACTTTATTATTATTTTTGGCACTTAGGATAAGTTTATTGTAATCGTAAGCGCTACCTAAAGCTGAAGACTGTAGTTTTAGGTTAAGTGTTCCTTTACCATAACTATACTTGTACTTATGTTCCAAATTCAAGTCAATCCTATTATTCATTGTTCTTAAATCCCAACCATTATTGATTAAGTAGTTGTCATTTGTTCTATACATTGATAAGAAGTCAACTGTTAATTTGTTATTTCCTTTACTATCTGATTTTAATAAACTTAATTTGTTTGTATGTAATCCTGCAAGAAATTGTGATCTTACATTTAATCTAGTGTTTAAAGCAATTTCATCCAAGTTAGTGTTATAGTTTACTCTGTAAGAATAGTAGTCATAATCATTTGCATTAGCGATACTATCTTTTTGTAAAGCTCCAGTATTGAACCATACACTTGCATCAAATAAATGATGATGCCTCATGTACCCTCCATTCAGGTTTAAACCAACTTTTACACCATCATAATTATTCCACCATACATCAGGACGGTACTTTATCTCATAATTTGTCCAATCAGGATATTGGTATAATTTATGATCAAAACTAAAGGTAGTATTACATTTAGAATTATTGTCAGGCATATAAGCATCAGCTAATCTTCCACTTGGGTCAATTATAACTTCCTCTATTCCTGAAGGAATATCTAAATGTGCAGTATAAGTTGGGTGAATTAAATCCCAACCATGCCATTTTTCAAGTACTGTTGCATCTGTCTTTTTAATAAACCAGTTATTAGGAATATGATAGTCATATGATTTTCCATCTTTAGCAATTACCCTAAAGTCAATCGGCATTTGCATTCTTGATTTTCTTTCAAAAGTCACGGTATGGCCTTTTGTCTTTACAGAATAATCAATCCTTTTAGTTGATTCTAACCATTGGTCAAAAAACCAGTTTAAATCTACCTTTGTGAATTGAATTATTGCCGCTCTAAAATCCTCATTGTAAGGATGTGCAATTTTCCAAGTTTCAAAATAGTGTTGCATTGCAGCTAAGAATAACTCATCTCCTAAAACATATTGAAGATTATATAGCATTGATGCTGTTTTGTAATATACATGACGATAACCACCTCCATGACGCAATGCTCCATTAAAACAATCAGAGTGAGTCGAGATTACTGGGTCATTATATTTTGTTGCATCAGCAATATATGCATAATAAACACGGCTATCAATTGCTTTAGTTGGTTTATCAAATCTTACTTTGTATTTATCAGTAGGTTTGTCTTCTACAAGGTTATCTCCATCAATTTTGATAAGAGCCCAAGCTGTTAAGAATTGAGTAAATCCTTCATCTAATAAAGCTCTGTATGTTTCATTATTACCTACTTGTCCAAAGAACCAGTTGTGACCAATTTCATGTGCTAATAATCCTCTGTATCCTGGGTCCATACCACCATCTAAGGTAAGCATTGGGTATTCCATACCATCACGAGCATCAGCAACAATCATTTTATGGTAAGTATACATTCCAAAGTCTTCTGAAAATACGCGTATACATTCTGCTGCATATTGTGCTGCATTTTGCCATTTGCTTGCATGTGGCTCTTGAACTAAAGAATAGCAAACTTTATCTTTCCACCATGCTTCCCCAATTCTGTAATTAGGATCGGCAGTAAAGGCAAAATCATGTACATTTTCAGCATGGAATCTCCAGGTTTTTCTTTCGTTTTTGTTGTATTCAGTAATTACTGAAGGAGATGAGTTCCAAGGCTTATCTTTAAATTGTGTTACATCTAGTTTTTCTCTCAATTCTTTTGGTAACATCTCATCTCTGTTTAAAAGAAAACCAGTTGCACCTACAACCATATCAGCTGAGAATGTTAATGAAACATCAAAAGCTCCAAAATCACCATAAAATTCTTTTCCTAAATGTTGGTCAGTTGTCCAACCAAATTTAGCATCATACACACAAATTCTAGGGTACCAATGTACTCCATCATAGTGCTTGTATCCCCAAGAGTTAAAAGTTTTCATTCTTCTTCTTACATCTCCTATATCAAAGTGAGTAAGGAAATCCATATCAAATGTAATTGAAGAATTAGGGGCTAAAGTTTTAGGTAAGTAAACTTTAAGAATTGTGTTATCAAGTTCAGTTCTAACAACTATTCCATCTACTGTAAGATTATTAATTACAGTACCTAGTTTTTGAGCTTCATAATTTCCATATTTAGGATTTTTATGATTTTGATGCTGTAATTCATCTAAGTATGAATCAGGTTGAAATGCATTTTGGTATAAATGAAAATAAACAAAATCTAAATTGTCAGGGGAGTTGTTAGTGTAAACTAATTGCTCAGTACCCTCTATAATATCAGTTTGTTCATCAATATTTACATCAATCGTATAATGCACATCTTGTTGCCAGTATGCTTTGTTTGGCATTTTATTCTTCCAGTAATTTGGGTTGTCAGCATTCTGATAAGTGTTTGGAGTTGCTAAAGCATTGTATTTTTCTTGTGCAAAAGTAAGCGTACTAACAAAAAGTATAGCTACTAGTAAAATATTTTTCATAGTTTAAAATTTTAAAGTGTGCGAATTTACAATTCCTATTCGGAAAATTGCTTATTTTCTTTAGCATTTGATATGCTGGCATTTAGTTCAAATCCTGTAAGTAGGATAATAGAGTTAAAATACATCCAAATAAGGATAATCATTAGCGTACCAATAGAGCCGTAAACCTTATTGTATTGCGCAAAATGATTGATATAATAGTTAAAACCAATAGAGGTAATAATAATTCCTAGAGTTGCCAAGATAGAGCCTGCTGTAAAGAATTTCCATTTTCTAGAAGTAGCAGGCCCAAAATGAAAAAGAATAGCTATACCTGAAAATAACATAGCAAGCATTACAAACCATTTCCCATAAAGTAAAAGGTCAGCTGAAAATTTACTAATTATTTCAAAGTCAGTAAGGTAATTTACAGCTACTTTTCCAAAAATGATAAGTCCAATTGCAATTATTAAAAGCAAGGCAAGAAAAAAAGTTAAGGTTATAGAAAGTGCTTTTTGCCTTAATAATGAACGGTATTCACTTATATGGTAAGAAGAGTTAAAGGCTTCAATTAAAGAGCTCATACCATTGGCAGAAAAGTAAAGTGCTAGAATAAAACCAATAGAAAGTAATCCTCCTCTAGGGTTATTAATGATGTCATCAAGGGTGTTAAAAGTGATTTCATTTGTTGATGGGGGTAATACAACTGATAATAATTCCATCAAAGTTTCTTGCAATCCTTCAACTGGTATGTAGGGGATAAGGGTGAAGAAAACAATGATTGAAGGAAAAAAGGCAAGGAAAAAATTGAATGCCAAAGATGATGCTCTGGTTGTAATTGCTCCTTCCACTAATCCTTTCCAAAAGAAAATAGTTACATCATAAATACTAAGCCCAGCAAAACCTAATGGTTTTATTTTTTTAGTAATGTTTATGATGAATTCTATCATTTAAAAAGCTTTTAAACTTAAATCAAAATTAAGTACAGAATGGGTGAGGGCGCCAACCGAAATAAAATCAACACCACATTTTGCATATTCAGCAATGCTTTTTTCTGTTATACCACCACTAGATTCACTTTGGCATTTATTACCAATAATAGCTACTGCTTCTTTGGTTGTTTTGTAATCAAAATTATCCAACAGAATTCGTTTTATTCCTCCTTCAGCAAGTATCTCATTTACTTCCGTTATACCTCTAGCCTCTACAATTATATCAAGGTTTTTGTTTTTGTCAGCAAGATAGGTTTTAGTTTTTTGTATTGCATTGGAAATTCCTCCTGCAAAGTCAATATGATTATCTTTTATCATAATCATATCGTAAAGGCCAAACCTATGGTTTACACCCCCTCCAATTTTTACTGCCCACTTTTCAATGGTTCGGTTTAGGGGAGTAGTTTTTCTTGTATCTAATAGTTTACAATCAGTACCTTCAATTAAGGTGTTAAGGTAAGCCGTTTTTGTAGCAATTGCACTCATGTGTTGCATACAGTTAAGGGCTAAGCGTTCCCCAGTTAAAATTGAGATAGAATTTCCCTTTACAATAAAAGCAATATCGCCAAATTTAACTTTATCCCCATCTTGCAGAAATTGTTCTATTTCTAGGTAAGAATCTACCTCTTTTAAAATCATTTTTGCGAGTTCTATCCCTGCAATTACACCATCATCCTTTACAAGTAAATGTGCTTTGCTAGTTGCGTTAGCTGGAATACTAGCTAATGAAGTATGATCACCATCACCTACATCTTCCTT
>TARA_B110000008_G_scaffold115509_1_pt1 | contig 20648 bp, 22 predicted proteins | sample TARA_B110000008 | Tara Oceans TARA_B110000008 (sample SAMEA4396496) | marine metagenome | biome: Westerlies Biome; feature: [DCM] deep chlorophyll maximum layer (ENVO:01000326); material: water (ENVO:00002006), including particulate matter (ENVO:01000060) such as... | depth 40 m
GATTCTTGCTGGTTGGCTGAAAAGTTTCTAAACGTTTAGAAACTTTTATGAGATTTTTGCTTGCCGACTGAAAAGTTTCTAAACGTTTAGAAACTTTTGTGAGATCTTGCTTGCCGACTGAAAAGTTTCTAAACGTTTAGAAACTTCACGTGTACATACGAAAAAAATATTTTTTTAAATTTATTTCAAGGAAAGCTGTACAAGCGTATAAAAAGCGAAACGAACGCATATGTATGACAAGTGTCAATCTGCAAAACAACGTGCGCTTGCGAATATTTCTAATTCTCGTGTTGTCCATTGGTGTTCGCTTTGCGAGATCTTTTTCTAGTGACTCTGTGCACAAAGCATCTGGTATTCTTGAAGCCAATTATGTACTTTATGGAATTACAATGATACTAACTTTGGTACCATTCAAGGCTGCATGGATGATTGCGATTTTATGTGTTGGCGTTTCCGCGTCGTTGGGAATATTTTCAGTCGGACTTGGTATTATTTCTACAACTCGGTGTGTATCGGGCGTTCAAACAGGATGCGTACAGCACACGCCTGCGAATATAGCCACAATTACGTTGGCGGGCATCATTGCATTGTTGGATATTTTCCAGGTATGGTCTATATACCTCATACTTCGGTTCCCGACCTTCTTTGCTTTGTTCACGCAAAGAATACGAATAATTTTTTCATGGGCGTGGCCCTTCTCCTGGATGATACACATAGCGCTTTTCATGGAATCCGAATGGACAGTGTGGGTCCTACCGCATCTCTTTATTGATCCAACCATTATTCTACTAGCCACTATAGACGAAACGTACATTCTGCTCGTCTTTATGTGCGTGGCAGCTGCTAGCGATGCGATCGCATTACTCGTGGTACAACTCGAAATTGCTCGACTTGGATTGTGGATATCGCTCGCCCTAACACTGGCAGGTATCACCATGATATTCGCATCAAGCGAACCACGATCGAATGTTCGCACAAATCCCACAAGTACTAACGTTACGCCGACTGTGAATGTCCCAATTGCTTCAGCAACGCCAGTACGCGCACCCACCATGAGAAAACGCCAAAAATCCCCGGCCGCGAAGATTTCATTTTGACTATATATAACGACCCAAGCGCACTAAATGGAGAACGCGGACGAGGGACCACCGCGCGACAGCGACATACATGACCACCTATCGCGCAGGTATCCGGAGACACCGATGCCCGGCGACGACGAGGGATCAGAACCTGACACGGGCACATCCGCTAATTCTAGTTTCCATGGCGCTTTGAAGGTCTTGATCATTACCATTGCCATTGCGCACCTGTGGACAGTGTGGACATTGCGAACAGATATGAACATTATTATGCAATTTATGAACGAAATTACACAGCAAAATAAGCATATAACGGGAGTTCTACACAACCAGCGACAGGTCCGGTGGCAGATAGTCCCGACAGATTTGTAAAATCCAACCTTTTATAAAAATGTACTATATATGAGTCAGAACATTGGAGAAAATGGTACGCAAATCTTCAAAACGCAGACGCGATCCACTGAGGCCCAAGCGAGCCATGACACCGTTTCTATATTATGCATGCGAACAGCGTAACGTACTCAAGGCCCGCGGGGTGAAGATGACGCTTCCAGAACAGTCGAAGCACATTGCGCATCTCTGGAAGTCCGTTACTGACAAAACGGAATACGAGAAGCAGGCTAAAATTGATCGCGACAGATATGAAGACGAAATGAGTCGGTACGAGCCCCCGAAAAAAATAAAGCGACCGCGCTCTTCGTATGCTTTTTTTATGAAAGACAAACGCGAAGAAATATCCACGCAACACCCAGACAAGACGCCGCGCGAACTCATGGCAGATATTGCTGCGGTTTGGAATGGTCTATCAGACGAGAAAAAGGCAAAGTACAACAAACTCGCCGTAGAGGACAAAGAGCGTTATGTTCAAGAAAAGGCACAAGAAAATAGCGAAAATTAAAAGTTATAGAATCCGAATAGTAAACCCCATATTTTTTGAACAAAACTATATAATGTTATTCTTTTATCACATATGTACTTTAGAAAATATCTTGCTTTCGTTGAAACAACATGTCCATGGATCTTTTGTTGTTTTCTTGCTTGGTGGTCGGACCGTCTCTTTGTGGAATTTGGTCACAGGACTACAGATTCGCCGACGTGTACACATAGCGACCTTCAGTATGTCCACTGGCATCAGGCCATGACAGGATGTGCAGTATTCGCGCAAATAATACACAGTGCACGACAAAGACATGCGCAATTTCGTAGAGAACTATCCTTGGTGGCCAGTGTGACAGACGAACCGTGTCTTCTCCACCTCCTCGTCGTTCAAATAGTTTTGTGTGTCTCTTGGGCGGGCATTATTGCGTGCCTTGTCGACATATCCCCGTGGTTGTGTGTACCGTCGATTCTTCAATATCGTGCATCCATATCGTTAGGGTGTCTTGGTCTAGTCTTCTCTTCTCTTGTCATGGAAAGAAAATTGTGGGGACGGACGCTAGACAATGTTGCAAGAATAGACGCGACCTCTTTTGAAATCTAATTTTTTTATGTATAAATATATATAGCCACATTCAAAAATGTTCCGTCAATACGCCAACCAATTTCAAAGTGCCGAAGATAAGTATGACGATATGACGCGTAAACAGCTTATAAACCTCGGGAAAAAGTTAAATGATTATGGTGTAAAAGGGAATTCGACAAGTGCTAAGATTCGAGCAGCGGCTAGGAAAATGGATAAAACAAAGGCGCCGGCAAGACCAGATCCAGAACCGGCAAGACCAGATCCAGACACCTCAGTGAAACGCTCATATAAGCAATTGCAAGATGTTGCAAAGAAACTCGGCGTCAAGGCAAATGGAAAGTTCGAAGATTTACAAAAACGGGTCCGCCAAGCAGAGGGTAAACGCCCGACAGGCTTTAAACCAGGTGGGCAAGAGAGAACGATTGCTAGACAAGTCGAAAAGGACACCGCTGAAAAGGATTCCCCATCATACTTTCAGAGATGCAGAGACCACCCCATTTTGTGTGCCACAGGAGCCATAATTACAGGCGCCGCCGTGTACACGGGTACAGCCGCTCTTTACACTGCGCTCACGTCTGCCGCCACTGCGTTGTCCACCGGCATTGCGCTTATTGCAACGTGGGCGGCATATGCCAGCGGCATTGGTATCGGGTTCTCCATGCTCGGGTTTGGTTTCTACTATAGGCGATCCATCTTTGTGAAAGAATTTGAGGAGTCTCTTGTGTACGTAGATATGGACAATTCTGAATTGAGAGCTGCTATTGAAAAACTCGAGGCGATTCAGTGTGCATGGTACTCTATAAGCAGTCAAAAGTCTTGCGACAAGAATAAAGACGAGCTTTCGAAAGCCAGAAGCGTGCGCGAATCTAGAGAAGAGGCGGCGGAAAAGAGAGCCAAGCGCAAGTTGGAAGATCAGGCTTCGCTTTCGCCCGAGAAATTCGCCCTAATTTATGGCAAGTCGGGGAAAGGACCCGATAAGACGTGGGATAAATTAAGCGAGTCTGAGCGTAATACACTTGTTGGTAAAATGAGCGTGAAAATAACGTCGACGAAGCAAAAGCGTCGCGCCAACTATATTGTCAATTTGCTCCGACGGAAACGAGAGGAGCGCGCTGAAGCCGAAAAGGAGATGGTCCAAAAGCTTAGAGTCTTGGGTGGATACGACAAGTTCGAGGCGGCTTTTGACGACGACAATGCAAGCATATTTCAGAGCAGAGATGCTGACGGCCAACTGGTTCGAGCCGTTGACTTGACGGCTAAATCCTTGAGTTTAGCAGAACAGGTCAATATATTAAATCGCGAGCGTAGGAAGTTTGTTGCAGAACACGTCGCTGAGATCACGGCGTGGATCGCATTGTGGAAAGAGTTGGATGCTTTTGTGAATGAAAACCGGGACGATCTGACAGAACGGTTTATTCGTAGATTCAGGAGTTATGCAGAGTCTGAAATAAAGCCAGACTCGCTCTTGTTGATCGAACCGCGTGATTTGACTCCGTTGCAAGTGAACGATTTGTACAAACTAAAGTTGTCTATACCGAGAGATCGCATTGATGAATCTTGCACCCTTATTGAGGAAGCGTTTGCGAAAGTTCGAACCCCAATGACAGAGCCTATTGTTCGCGAGATTAAAGAAGTGGCAAAAGAAGCCGCATGTTTTACGGCTCAAAAACTTGATATTCAAGACATGGTAGAAGAAGAGATTGAAAAGCTCCGCAAACAAAAATTCGTCAAAGTCGGACTTATTATGGATATGCAACGTGCAATTGCAAAGTTCGAGGACAAGGAGCCATCTGGCGAATTTGTCGATATGGTGTGTGGTCTCAACGTCAAAAGTTTAAAGGCGAAAAATATTGCCAAACGTATTTTAAAATTTGAGACGTTCCAACAGGCGCCAAAAATAGTAGATGAATAAGTAAAATTTAACCTCTAATTTTTAGTTTTTTCGCTATTTTATGTAAACGCTTGAATTCATTGAAAAATGTCGTCGCAATCTCTGGGTCGTCGAATATCATGACGTTCTCTATATTCGTCACGGCGGACTCTGTTACATTGAAACTACCATTCATGACCCATAGGGGCGATCTCTGAGAATCGAGACCTATTAAAAACTTATGATGCATGAGAGATTTGAACCGACCTCTTCCTTCTCCCATGGTCCGTATGACTCCGCCCTGAAAGCAACCCGCCAGTTTTGAATACGCAACTTGATTCTTTCGGCGCGTCGTGAGGCGATCTTTTGTGCAAATGATGGACACGCCGCTGAGATGATCCGCCATGGCTTTGAGAATTCGCTTATTGGACAACCATGCGACGCATCCCACCATGTATTTGGTATCTTCGCGCTTTATTCCCCTGACAACGGCGTTTTGGATACCGCGACCGTCAAATAGTATGGATACTTTCCGTTTCCCGCGCTGGTGAACACACTGGCGCTTGCGATCGCCATCGTTCGCTTGTTGATTTAAATCTCGGCTCCGTTTGGGCGGCATGAGTTACGTCGAGTTTGGGAGTATATATAGGTGGAACGAAAGTTAAAATGGATGCGCACGAATTGTTCATCCGATTTAAGGACGGTCATTTACCTTCCACGAGAGAAATCCACTCTATTTTTGTGTTGGGCGAGTTGCATCGACTAGAGCTTGTTGCGCTAATGTATGCCGACCGTGACGAAAAAATTAACATGGACGCGGTATTTGCTTACAATCCCAAAAAATGCAAGGCACTCGCAGAAAATATGCTGTCAGCATTGGTTGTGCAAAACTCTACGTTTGGCGAAACCATGAACGAGGCAGGCGTACAAATGTCCCTCGCCGCGTTCTCAAACATTGCTATTTCTAAGAGTGTACCCGACCAAAAGGAAACGATGTCGTCTGTGCATGACAATCGTGTAAGGAACTTTGCTGCTGAATGCAACGACTACTTTTTGCACAAAAGTCGCTCGCGCATAATGACTTTGGTTCACGACCTTGGCGTCGAAAGCAAGATGACGTGGGTGCGCTTTGTTGCATCCAGGGTTGAATGTGGTGAGGATTACAATCGCGCAGATTTTCGTTTACTTTCGGATACGTCTCTTCGCCATGTGCACGTGTCCAGTAGTAATATCTGCGACTTTTTGCAGGCGTTGACCAGAGATGAGGTGAAGACATTTTCATGGGACTTGGCGCACAAGAACGTCATCAATCTTAGTAAGATGAGACTCGCACTAAAAAACATTGCATCTGATCCGAATACCATGGTTGTCATTCTGTGCTCGATAGGCTTGCCAACATTCAAGCTGTACAACCCGGTCGATTTTTTGAAAGAATGGAGATCCTTTCGCTTCAAACGCGTGACAAACAGCAACGTTGTCAAGACTGCCCTCAGGCCTCTGTTCTCCCAAATTGCGATGAAAAATGATCTGAACGATCTACTGCTTCAGTACAGCAGCAAAACATTGTCTGTCGAGGAGTCTCCTCGGACGGTAGATTTGTACATGTTCAAGCACTGGTACTCTTATCCACCGGCATCTGTCCTCGAACAACTTGTAGACAGCGCGAATGCGATTATACAACGGTGCCAAAGTATATAAACTCTTGTTACACGACTGGGTAAATGTCTGCCCTTCGATCGGATTTTCAGGCTACGTTCTTGTACGAGGTATCAAAACTCAGCGAACCGTGGCGCAGTATTTTAACTACACTTGAGACCGCAACGCCGAATCAGATCATGGAGAGCGTCGGCAGGACGTCCATTCAGGTTTGTGGTGTCTGTGTACACAATAACCAATGCACGTTTGAGAAAATAGCGGAAAGGCTCCAAAACAGCGAGGTTGCCAAGCTGCTTTACGTGATGTATGGACTATCTATTTCGTGCACAACAGGAGAAGTACATCCGTATTTGAATACATACATGCGTGACACATGGATTCCATGGGTGCTCGGGGTAAGCGTGCACGGCGAACCATCGTTCGTGTACGCGTGTCGCCATTCATTGAAAAAAATAGTCGGATGGATGGTGGGTGCAATGAAGCAAAAGTCACACTGGGATCCATGCAAACTCACGGGACTGAATGACGATACCGCTCTGCACATCGCTGTCAGACGTCGCCAGTGGGATTGGGCCAAATGGCTTCTCTCTCACGGTGCACCCCCGTACACGAAGAACCAAACCGGTGATACGCCCCTCATGCTGGCAGCGCCACATCATTTACGCGTGGATATGTTTCGAACAGACGGGGACAGCGTGCAGTGGTTTGACGCGTTGCATGACGCGCTCGTTGCAGGCAAGGACGATGCAACATGGTGTGTGGCATTGATTGACCGTGGAGCGGACGTCAATCAGGCGGCTTTGTACGACGCGCCTATCGATAGTTTGATAGTGATGGCTGTGCACGGCATGGACATGAATTTAGGTCCCCTACCAGAATCTCTCTCGGCTGAACAGCGAAAGTTATTCTATTTATACGGTCGGCGTCCTACAGAATGGAAACATGTCATTGGCGCATTTAGCGATACTGATTGGATACTCTTTTTGCATAGGTTTTTCAGTGAAAGCGAAACAAAAGTACCAGACGTGTACATAGAAAACGTGTCTCGACGACAATGTATAACAAAAGATACTAGAGATATTATTCGTAAATTGACTTTAGAACATCCGTCAAAAAGTTAAAACTTTGAATTCGCAGACCGTTCGCGACCAAGTGGAATTTTCGTATTTCGGGATCGTAGACAACCCATTTCCTGTTCTTTTGGGCCAATAGATAAGAATCGTCTGTTGGAAATCGAAATACACGATACGGTGCATGCCACAACCATCCATCGCGCGACCGTTCTCTAAATGGTTCCCAAGTGCTGTACACTTTTAAATCTGCTTGAAGAGATTCACTTGAAAGCATAACCATGTCTTGGTTCCAAAATGAAGACGGTTGGCTGTTTTCATCGTCAAGGGTAAATACCTTTTCAAATGTGTCAATATACATGGTGTTACTTTGTGTAGATATTTTAATCAAAAAAACTCATATGTGTGTCTTTGTTGGATTGTAACTGTAGTTCGAAAATGGATGTATTTACGATCCGGATTATGTTGAGCAAAGCTTAAGGAGACATGCCCAAAGCTAAACGCCGCAAAAAACCTAAGCGCCAGCCGATTAACCCGAACGATTACAAACACGCGAAACGGCCGGCACATGTCGAGTTGCCGAAATTTGAACTGCAAAACGTCGTGGCAACGTTCAACCTGGGCGTGGACACCTTGGACTTGCGGGCGGTCGCCTTGCGCAAACCTTTCGTCGAGTACAATCCTCAGAAGTTTGCCGCTGCAACTATACGAATTCGCGAGCCCCGTACAACCGCGTTGGCCTTTGCATCGGGGAACATGGTATGCACTGGTGCAAAGACGGAAATCCAGGCTAGGATAGCCGGACGGAAATATGTCAGACTCCTTCAAAAACACGGAATACCAGTTTCTTTTCGCAACTTTAAGATCCAGAACATAGTGGCTTCGGCAGAAATCCCTCATTGTTTAAAGTTGGTGGAACTTTCGAGAGCCTTTGGCCCGTACGTGAGTTATGAGCCGGACCTGTTTCCTGGCCTTGTATTTCGTACAACAGCGCCTAAACTGGTTTTCCTCTTGTTTCGTTCCGGGAAAATTGTCATTACAGGTGCAAAGTCGCGTTCGGAGATTCAAAGTACGTTTTCATCGCTTTTTTATGGTATTGTTACAAAGTTTATTGATTACGACGATACGTGCGCGTCTAGCTCAGAGTACCGCTCAAAGATGCGGCGGAGCCAGATGAATTAAAAAAAGAGTGAACAAACCGTCTTGATGTTTCTTCGTCCACCGGTGACCAAGTATCTGTACCCGCTGTGGCTGGCATGAATGTGATGGGCTGTTTCACATTGCCCAGCATCTCCTTGAAAGATTCTGGTCCATTCTTCTTCAACCAGGATACGCACTCGTCTGGCGCGACTTCGTTTAGTCTGTGAAGAACCATGTACTGACCTCGATCCGAATTGAGTACAAATGGTTGAGCTGCGGGTTGAGCAGAAGCCTGTTCGGTTCTCGCTTCTTCAGGCGCTGACACTGGCAAGTCCTGTCCCGGAAACTTCTCCTTAAACCACCGAGACCATGCATCTATTTGTTTTTGGAGCGTTTCTATCCCATACTTTTGCGAAGCAATTTGTTCAAACAACAGTACGTCTCTATTGTTGTTTACGGCCGAATGCTCATTTGTAAGCTTTCGCCGTTGCAAATGTTTAAATAATATTTCCATGGGTTGGTCGGACCGTTGATGTCGAACCCGTTTCCACGAGGAATAACGCGTGTGATATTCGTCCAGACATTCTTGTATGCAGGTTTCTGTCCAATCTGTTAAAGACTCGAAAGTGCGCACGTAAGGTTCCTGCCGGGCCACCGTGTCGGTATTGAAGATCGGTTGAGTGTGTTCACCAGGCTTTTGCCAGGTACATTGCCATATGAGCCCACCTTGTGCCACTTTACCAGTGAACAGATGTTTTTTGAATGTAAAGTAGAGTACATCCCCACAAAAGACAATTCGCGACTGTAAGAGTTGTTGCAACCGGCGCATTTTCGAAAGACACTTGTTAAAATTTTTGGATTTGTTTTGCATTCCGCATATTCGTACACATATGTATAAATATTTGGTCGTGTTTAGGTGTCTGACATGAAGTGTGCGCTTTGCCATCGGGGTGGGACGTTGGTGGATATGTGCTGTGGACATGCATACCATATTGATTGCATTCGAAATAATCTAGAACATTTCCAGTTGAAATGTAGGCTGTGCGAATCGCCATTAGTGAAAGCTATACAATGCGAATCAAAATGGTATATATGTTTAGATACGTGTACAAATATGCATACTTTATTTACAATATCGCCTGACGCAAAAATGGAACGATCAGACGTGAGTTTGTCTCACTGGAGACGAGACAACGGCCGTTTGAAAAGGCGGGTATGTTTTTCGCTAAATAATAACATTTGTGTGTCATAGTTGGAGTATATAATGTAATTCCTTTAATCCTACATCGGCTCATGCAGCACATTGAAAATTTAGCGGATCCCCGCACATTATTTCTGTTTGATTTGGAATTCATCGGTGATGTACGAAAATTATCTTCGTGTTTTATTTGGGAAATCGCCGTATTTTGTATTCAGACGGAGCAATGGTTTGAAATGGTCGTAGACCCGGATCCTGGAAAAAACACTTTTCCACCGCCTCCGATTCCAGAAATTCCACAGCTAACGCGTGAATTTTTAAACGATGAAAATGCAAACACGTGGGATAATGCGTTTGCCGAGCTTGTGCGTTGGGTAGACTTTCAGCGTAAAGGTACACTGCCTGTTTTCGTGAGCCACAACACGTTTAGGGCAGACAAACCGATCATGGAGCTCGAGTGCAGGCGTTATGCGTTACACATGCCTCTGTACTGGCATTTTTTTGACTCTTTGCATTTTTCTCGGCGCGTGATACGAAACACGACGGGCAACTACTCCTTGAGCGGGTTGCATCAGCAAATTTTTGGAGTCGGAATCGAAAATGCACACCGAGCGCGAAACGATGTTGTCGCATGCGTCGCGATCATGGCGCATTTGACCAACGACAGTTGGATTCTGAAGGGGCCCATTTACCCAACGTATTGCACCGCGCTGCGCACGATACGCTGGATTGGCCAAAAGGCTGAGGAACTGCTATTTCAAGCGAACATTCGGTCCGTGGAATCTTTGTACATGTTGATTATGGACAGGGCCCGGAAGACGTATATGTCTCCGTTGTCTCTCGAGTATATTATTCAACAATTTTTGACAAGCATTATGGGCAAACAACTTCCCATGGAAAATATAAGAAATATTGCACAACAATTGGCGACGCCAGATCGGTGTATGTATTGTCACACGTTTATGGAGCCAAGGTGTGATTCACCGAATCCAAAATAACGTCGATGCGTGCAACAATGGTCGGATCATTCGTGTACGTTGTTTTTAAATTTTCCAATCCACGCCTGGATTCGTCCAAGTATTCTCTCAGACGGACGGAATGAGGATGTCCCGCGTTTATAAACCCCAGAGCTTCCGTGTAAAGCCCCTGTATGCGAGAAATATCTGTGGATCGAGATTGAGATGCCCACCACCGTTTTGCCCAAGACGGAAACCATTGCATAGGCGTATGTATTTGAAAAAGGGTCTGTGTCGTGTCTATTCTGTTGTGACATTGTAATGACTGTAATACACGCAGATTTATTAGAGTATTCTCAAAAACATCCATTGAAATTCATTTATATTATAATCTAATTAAATACGCGAAAACCGAATGTAGTATGGACCTTCCTGTTTTTGTTTGCGACTTTGCACAAACTCGGCGAGATCCCCCTCGTCAAACGAGACACTGGACACTTCCAGCGTCGACCCGTCACGCATTTTTAGCGCTTTATCAGATTTTCCCCGGAGAGATTCCCACGTAGATTTGGTCAGTTTGCAAGCCAGCGCTTCAAGAGCAAGCGTTCGCTCTTCTGGCACCAAGTGAACAATCAGATTCTTTGGCTCGTTCAAAAGGACCGAGCGGGATTCTGTGACGGCTTTCTTGTAAGCTTCCAAAGTCCATGTTGCAGCCTCATTACTCTGATCAGAGGGAGATTCGGGCGCGCGTATATTGCTACGCATTGCAGACACGTATGCCGGCACCGTTGACCGAAACGATTTCTCACGAGTTTTCACCTGTACCACTGGCGCCGGCGTTGCGGATGGTTTTTTTTCTCCCGAGAAGCGTCCCCACAAAGACGGTAGACGACGAGTTACCGGAACCCCGGTTGAACGTCGCGCGCCCGTCAGAACGCGCTTAAACTCGCTGAAAACCTCCTCGTTCTGAGGAAGGCAGGTGAAATGCCTCGCGTTGAACGCCTCGAACGTAGGGGTATCCGAATGTCGGCGACAGTATCGTTCGTACATCAAACACGACTCTTTAAGATTTAAAGACATGATATATAAAGACAGGGAATCTTTTATACGTATTTTTTTTATCATTCGTTTACATCTTCCAGCGGCACAATGTCCTCTTCCCTTGGTACCATGCGTACCGCAACAATGGACGGTTCTCGCGAGGCCGAATCAGCATCGCGACATAATAGTTCACATTGACATTCTGCCATCAGAGACAGTGTCACCTCGTCCACCAACACTTTGGAACCCTCGTGATCAAGTACAGACCACTGGTCTTCTGGTATTCGACTTGGGTGATCGTGTAAAAATGATAACATTCGGTACGCGCGACCGTCAATTTCAGCGCGAGTCTGAACACACTTGTTTGGAACGACACGGCTCATTTGGGCCATCAAATCCGGTGTATATAGTTTAAAATTGGAGCCCGGATGGATTTTGCACCAAACGACGTTTTCGCCGCCCAAATTCGGGCACTGACATCTCTGGCACCGACAATGTCGTCACTGGAAGAGCAGGCTTTGCAGACTGCGGATTGCGCCGCCATAGTAGTGCGGCGAATGTTAGAAGGATCAAGTGCGTTACAAACAATACAATAGAAGAACCCAGCCACCACCGATTCACCATATAACGCATCGGTTGACACACTGAGGAACATCCCCAATACCAACAATATGCTATCGACGGCTGTTCTGTGAACTGTTCGCTCATGGGTATAGACACGTTTCCAGCTGATGACTGAAGCCCGAATAAATATTTCATGTTATGAATCTGATCTACGGTTACTAATTGACCAGAAGATGCTGCTACGATATCGTCCGGGTCGTCGCGGAGTCCATACGAATACGATTGAGTCCAGTCCATGTATGTCTCAATGATGTCCCCACAAACTCCATCTGATTGGCCGTAACCATTGCACGCCGTCTCACCTGTGTATCGCGCCCGCATATTCGGCCCCCAAAACCAAAATTGACAATCACCCCCTTTAGGAGAAGTATACTCGATGGTGGGATTATGTGCCACAGCTTCAAAACGGCTAGTAGGACATCCAGACTTTGTTGTGTCCGAACACGTTCTCTCGAGATCATCCCCAACAAGACCTAGATTCCATCCACGAATGGCAGATATAGAGCCCGAAGCTAAGGTTGAAAATACAAAAAATAGAAAGCCGACAAATAACACCTGTTTTGAGGCCGGGCCCGAATATGCCAGAACACCTAGTAGTAGGGTTGCTGCACAAATGGAACATTCTACTATAGCTAGCGTAAAGGGTAGGTCATTCGCATCGTTCGATTCCGGATAATAAATTTCATTATACGTTGACACATAAAAGGTCATGGCATAGGCCATGGTTCCGCACAATCCAATGGTGACGCACATGTATAATATTAAACTGATCGAGCGTTTATGCACCATTATGTGAATCGATTTCCATTTAAATATGTATAATTCTCAAGTCGTGCTCCCACACAAACAAAAAAAAAACACTATATAATGTTGCTTAGATAAACCAGTTTTTAAATGAATAAAGTTCTCATCTTTGGATCCTCATTTGTTGCTACCTTAGCGTCGGGGCCGTCGGCTGAACGTCGTCTTGATACCGCCTGGAACGCCGATAATGTTGCTGCGACCGCCGGTGCCGGCGGTTGTCATTTCGCACCCACGTCGGAACTCTTTGCCCACAAATGGCTCACCCGTGCCGTTGAGGCGAGTGGCCAGGTCGACCACTATGAACATGCCAATGATATGGATCCGAACTCGTACACAAAAAGTGCTGACTCTGGAACAGATATTACTACCACCTTCGTCGAGGGTGGTGCTTACACGTCAAACCTTGTCAATTCGATAACCAAGGGTTCGTGGGAAGACGATGACATTCTGATTGCGCGTCTCAGCGTTGATCTTGTGATGGACAATTACCAAACACTGACTTCGGGTGCTCAGGCAAACTACAAATTTTACGACTGGAAATCAGGAGACTGGGCCGCCACTTCCGTTGGTGCGAGATCTGGATCTAGCACCGAGGGTCTCGAGCAGATGACAGCCCTGTGTATCTATAAGAATGGAAGGCCTGATTGTGGTACGAACGAGACGCCTTCTGAGGATAGTTGCTGCCTCAGTTCTGATATTGGTGTCGATATTTCCAGCGGTGGAAATAATAATGGTGGATCGTACGATAATTCGTTTGTTAGTTACGACCAGATGACACAAGGAACGGTGTACAACAAAGAGTCCGACGTGATTCACGTCGGTCTGAGAAAAATCTTAGGCGTGGCAACTACCTGCGGCGAAGCCTCCGGTGGCGATTTCGCGTCTGGTTCACCTCTCGACTCGGGCAAAGATAATATTTTTGTTTGGGCCCACCTCGAAGCCACGGCCACGGCACAGTTTGACCTCACATACGTCAAGCACCAGCTGAATGCGAATGCCGAGACTGGTTACAAGGAGTCCGGAGATGGCGACGCCGCAACCGGTTACGACGAAGATAGCGACGAGATTACGTACACGCTCACCATCAATGTGCAGCAGCCGCAGACCCATGACTTGCTCTTCATTGAGGAGCCTGTAGAGTCTACCACAACACTGTTCAGCGACCGCCCCGAGGACGCCAACGGTGTGACGAAATACCGTGTCGATTACATGGATGATTTCCATTCGGCTGGTGGAGTTGCATTTTCCATGAATCCGACTTCGGCCACGATGGATTGTGGTCTGGAACTGACTGTCGAATCCCAGCGCAGCCAGCACTGGCACTGTTTCAGAAATGCGGCCGCGCGATCCCGCCCGACGTCCGCCGTCGACTCTACGGACTTTACCGGTTCCAACAATGGCGATGCCGAACTTGGTGCGTTTAGTATCTCAGGTTCGAGTGGTCTTCAAGATCTGGACAGTTCTGGCACATGCCACGCCCATCTTGACGTGACGTGCTCAGACCCGATCACTACCATTTCTGCTGTCGACACTCGTACGTGCAAAGTTATTGTCGACAGCAGTATGAACGCAGCGGCTATCGTGGACCGTAAATCCGATTACAGCGACTGCGTCACAAGTGATTGGTTCTCTCACGCTCCGTCTTTCTACGTGAACCACAAGCCTCTTGTCGGTTCGTACGAAACCGCGATTGTCCAAGCCGTGCGTCTGACGAATAACCGCCGGTACCCCAAGGGTGCAGACACTGCCCCGACGTCCTTTGTATCGGTCGGTGACTCCACCAAGTTCCCGATTTCGAACCAGTACGACTCGTCGTCCAACAGCAACTTTCAGTGTGGCGATGCTACTCAGGATTGCTCTACCGAGGACCCGTACGTCCTCTTGCACGCGGCCAAGGTCGAAGCAGAGCTCGAATTCGAGAACGGTGTAGGTCCTTTCACGACCACTGCCTACGACGGACAGGGTGAGCCGAACACTGGAGCACCCGGTGGCGATGCCGACGACTACTACGGTGACTGTGCCAAGTGCACAGATTCCGATACTTCGACTTGGTCCACGTGCAAGGTGTATGACAAATCGAACACTGGCGGAACCGCTCTCGTAGCCGCTTCCGGCCTAAATGGTCAAGGCGCTACTTGCGATACCAATGGTCCCAGTTACACCACTGGAGACGTGGATCTCATCAACCCTCCGGAAAACTACCCCGAAGCGTACGTGTTTGGCGTGGCCACGTTCTCGTTCAGCACCAAAAAGCCCGGCGAAGCCACCAGAGAGGCCGCGACCGAGAATTGGGTCGTCCCGAAGGACGGAAATCAGGCCGGAACTCCCAGTCGTCGTCTTCGCGAGACGAAGACCACCGGACCTGTGCAGACAACCCTGTTTGTCAACGCGATGCAGAATGTGGTCCAAAAGTAAATAAAATCCTAAATCAAATCAAAAAATAACTACTTAAATTTTCGACATTAGCAAGTACTGTATGTTTTCTCAGTTGTTTGTTGCTTTCGTATGTGTATTGACTGTGTTTGGTAGTCCAGACATGGTGGTTCGTATATTATCTGACGACGGCGGAGCACCACGACTCTTGCCACCGCCTCTAGAAGTACATACGTACCTTTCTTCGTTTGCTCCTGGGTCTGAGCCATGGTTAAAAATTATGGACCAACTTGAATCCGAAGTCCCTAATCTGGTGTTTCGATCACACTGGGTTTCGCCTGACGAAGTGGAGGACGGAAAGGTCGTCGCATTTCCATATACAAAAATAATAGATGGTGAAAGCGAACACATGTATGCGTATCCTTTGGAATATCGATTCATGCGGAGATGGCTGACGGACGCGCAAAACCATCGGTACAGTCTTTTCGAAAACGTTTCCGCTTTAGATGCAAGCGTTCCAGAATCTCATCCCGTGTATGTTCACATATTAAGCAGTGAAAAACCCGAAAATCGCCTTCATCGTCTCATGCCAGAAGTTGGATTCTTTTGGACGTTTATGAACAGAACAAAATACTTTAATACTGTTATACTGCGCGGACTAGACGGTCGCGTTCAGCAGCGGAATAATTTTAGCGAGTTTGAATTGTTTCATAGCCTTTTGCCACCGATCATTCCGTATTGGATGCTCGAGGATCCGACGGCCAACGTTATATACAACACACTCTCAGTACGCGACATCGATATCGTGTACGATGGACCCTTAGAACCGTGGTGGAATTCTCTCGCGTTGCGATACCCTCATACGGCTTTTGTGCATTACCGTTCAAACGAGACGAATGTCGCCCAAACGACATCCGTTTGGTTTCGTAGACGTTCTGTAATATTTATGATAGAGTCTGTGGGAAAGGAAGTAGAAGAATGGTTGGTAGGAATTCGTCTACAGAAAACCAAACCGTGGAAGCGACCCTCTCAATTTCCAGAAACGCCCCATGCGCGAATCGCGGACCTAACTGGCGATTCATACCGACATTGGATTTCAGAAAACGAAAATGCAATCGTATATTTGCACAATGGCACGTTTACATTTGACTTGGATGCACATTTCGAACCGCTCGTGGATGCTAATTATAGTGTAGCTCAAATGAATGTGCTACTCAACGATCATGAGTCTTTGCCTCTTGAAGCAGTCTCTGGCATGTGTCTGCAGTATGTATCGCACTCATTGGTCCAAATGAGCAAGTGTTCCTCGTTCAAGATGCCGATGAACGATCTCCCTAAAACGGAATTGTAGCGTATAAAAAGAAATTATTATTCCATTGATATAAATGTTATGGTTATGTTTATGTATTTTAGTAGGAATGGTTCAGTCCCGATGTGTTTGGCACTCTCCGTCCGACATATTCCCCGAGACGCTCGTTCAAATGCGTTTCGACCAACGTTTTGTAGAAAAAAGTCACCCTAATCTGCGTTTGTTTTCGGGAGGCCTTGATGATCGCGGGCATACATCATTCGATTTGGTTTTTTTTAAAGATCGCGCTCTTTCAGATATGGAATACACATACCTTCGCGCTGAGCCTTACGACCTGTGGCAGTCTATAGACCTGAACTCACTTGGTCCAGAAATTGTACTTCAACATTTTTCGCCATCCAATTCCATTGAACACGTTGATATCATGAAAGTATGGATATCTGCCTCGTCTCCGTGTCTGCCGGGTCGTGAGATCGCTCGCGTTGCGTACGACTTTAACGTGACAGCGACCTATGAATTATACCACTGTCATGACAATCTGCTTGACGAAAATGCCACGAAAGCGTGGTCCGAGAGAGGCTGGATTACAGACGCATCCATTGTTATGCATCCGCCTATCAAATATTTTACATCCATTACTACACACTACGTTCAAAGCCCGTGCGGTCAGGCCTGGATCGATTCCACGCTTCGCTCTGTGAATACGTCACAATATTCTTTCTGGGACTTGGAGACGGGTTGGTGGGTCTCCAATCGATGGGTGGGGCACGAAAATCATTCGATCCCTCGCTGTCACAGGCGTGAGCACGGGAACGTGTGTTCTATTATTGCAACCGTCCGTCTAACGTACAAAGATTGTTTCGTACCCGTTGTTTTCTCGGTCTCCCAATCGGTCTCGCATATTGCAAGAATGACTCGACGTTCGTATGCCACAAACCAGAGACCAGAATCTTTTGATGCTTCGCGACGCTTACCCGAGCCAGATAATGGCGATTTGCGATACGATATGTGCGAGGCCCGCGCTTGCGAAGACGACTCCGTGTGCACACCCTTACATATTGAAAACCAAGGGCTGATGGCAGATGGTAATATATCCATTTCTCAACACGATTTCTTTCACACCGATGAAAAGCCCGACAATGTCGGCGGGCCAATGTTTCGCAACGGCTATATCGAAACGCAATGCAGGTTTGAGGTTATTGGCTTCATGGATGACATCTGGTCACCACATATATATTTTCGTCAATGGGTCGGCTATAACTATACAATGTTATAGTACCCCCGTGATGACAGAATCGCAATCGTTTATGAGAACGCCCTGCTCGTTCGGATCTGCCATCATGTATGTTCGGTTGACAGACTGGTGCAAAATATACTGACTCGCCGTTCCATTAAAAAGGCCATAGTCACACACAAGACGTTGAAACGGAGAATTTGTTTGACCGTCCCAAAAGGCAGTGTACGTCATGCGCATGCCATTGTCCAGATGGACAAGATTGCTGGGATTGTAAACGTCATATTCATTCAAAATGTTAGCGTCAATGGCTTTCCCCTCTAAAATTTGAACGACGCACGAGGTAATTTCCACGTGTACTCCAGTGACATTTTGGAGTAAGTAAGCGTCAAAAAACATGGTCGAGGATCCTGCCATAGGTCGCTTATCGAGCGAACCCGACATGGTTTTGATACGGAACACGTTGTGTATGTGGTCGTGTTCGAAAAATGTTGGCACATTAAAGTCCATATACAGATCTCTGTGAATGTTCTCCAACGATATGTCAAGGTGCAGCTGGACGTGACCCATACATTTGTTGTGCCACCATCGAATCGTTGCCCGGGCCGACAAAGGTTCAAAACTCTCTACTCGAATACATTTGAGCCATCTCGGGTCTTCCCATCGGAATACTGACGAATTTCGCCACATATCGCCATAAGTGCACGTATCAAGTTCGTCAGTTACACAACCACAATCTGCGTTTGGACAGTCGATGTGTAGACCATCTGTATCTAAAGAGGCCGTGATATGAGGAGCCTCGCAACGAGCGGCACACGCACATGTCGAGCAGCATTTGTGCGCACGTGCCAAAGAACATAGGCACAAGACTAAAAACAGCCACATTTGTTTCATGTTGTGACTATAAATAGTTTGTTTTATAATACATGAAATGCTGTGCCGATTTGTGTTTAGTTTCTGGTGGTCTATATTTGTTTTGGGTATCTGGTGGCATTTGAGGCAACCGCTTCACGTCTGGACTGTGGATCGTCACCAGGGAGAAACTATCAAGGTGACAAAAGTTTTAAGGCCAATAGAATTCACAAATGCAAGTGTTTTGTGGTTGAATGCCTTAAGCGATATAGTACATTTGGATTTGAAAAAGACCACCGATGCAAAAATGGGAGAGGTCAGCATTGCCACGGCGAATATGCTTGTTTTTGAGGATAGCTTTCGCGATACTGTCATGGAAAGATACCCAGTGAACATTACTGATGTTGCCATAGAAGACGCCCATTTGGACATAACACAAGACGATATTCATCTTTCGCCTTTCCGACGAATACAAATAACGCCTAAAATTCACTGGACATTGGGTAGTTCAGATGTTCCAGACTTTGAGCGTTCGGGGCATTTTAAAGATGGAAAGTGGTTTGAAGGACGCGATTCTGCCCAATTGGGTTTCGGTGCACTGTTTGCTTGGTGCATGGGTGTGGTTTTTTTGGTGGTCATGCGACGGGGAAACCAAGGTACAGTCGTCGTCAAACGCCAAAAACGCATATTTAAATAAAGTAACTAAAAGTATATTTTTGCTTGGATGTATGGCCAAATGTTTGAGTTTGACAGGCCTATTTTTTGTCGCTGCAGTAGCGATGCTCATATTCCTAATGTATAACTGTGATTATGTCGATAGCTCAATATTCAGTTGTGGTGATTGCGAATCTCATTGCACCTCTGAAAACGGTCTCTGGTTCCTATTGATTGTATCACTCCCAATTATTCTGATACTCCAATATATGATTGATCGTGAAGAATCTACGCGACAGCCACGCATAATCTACATCTCTTCATAGCATCCACCTTGATGACTTTTTATGGCGTTGGTATTCTCGCCAAGATACAAATAATACAACCAGTGCGACCAGTATAACTATGAAACCCCACTTTGATATGCTCCAGCGAATAGATTCTACGTCAGACACGGAATTCTCACGGAACTCATCAATATCACTTATTTTCACAGACATGTCATGCGCCATTTTCATACGCATCCGTTCGTGTTTGTCGTGTGTCTGTTCATTTTCAAGTAACAGCATCCTTAATTTCTTTTCCAAGGAAACAATTCGTCTCTCAATTTCGTGCACGGTCTTACGCTTTACCGGCTGTGAAGACATGGGTAGTTCGCCTGTTACGTTCCTCAGCACTTGTTCCATGCCCTTTTCGGTGGATGCGGTTATTCTGACCTGGCCGGATGATTCGTGTTTCGCAGATAATATTTGGCCAAAATGCGAACTAGACAGTGGAGCGAATTCAACAACAAGGTTGTCGTCCCTTTCGTCTACACGCAGCCATAAGGACGATTCTAATCTTGTCAGCGTTGGCATCATAAAGTGTGATCCTGGGATCCAGACTTGGTTCATACCTAGTGAAACTGTTATGTCGGGAACTCCTATGAATGTAAGATTCATCCATGCGGCATCTCCTTCGTAATCTGCTCTATAGCGTTCAATCTCAATGTAGGTCTGTTTCGCATGTGGAAAATAGCAAGACCGCATTTGACGTCTGCCTCTAATAGTTGTCAAATGCACGTGACCTTCAACAACAGGTGCCGCGCAATCGTCAGGGATTTGAAAGGCATAGCCAGTGTAGAATAGTAAGCAAAGAGTAAATAGCATTGCTTTAAAATTTACCTTAGTCTTTATATGATCATTTGCTGTACGTTATATGGATTGATGGTCAATGCTCTCCGACAATGGTAAAATACCATTTACAAAAGTTTCTAAACGTTTAGAAAAAAATCAGTCCACCAGCAAGAATCACACAAAAGTTTCTAAACGTTTAGAAAAAAATCAG
>TARA_B110000008_G_scaffold61557_1_pt1 | contig 20521 bp, 20 predicted proteins | sample TARA_B110000008 | Tara Oceans TARA_B110000008 (sample SAMEA4396496) | marine metagenome | biome: Westerlies Biome; feature: [DCM] deep chlorophyll maximum layer (ENVO:01000326); material: water (ENVO:00002006), including particulate matter (ENVO:01000060) such as... | depth 40 m
ATATTTTTTATATTTTCATGGATAGCATCTATTGACTGATAATTCGATTCCCCATAGAATTCTGCAATCTTATGGGTTAGATCAGGCATGATAGGCGAATAATAGATTGAGATAACTCTAAAGGCTTGGAGAGCAGCAGAACAAACCTGATGAAGTTGTGACATAGATTTATGTTCATCAATGTTCTTTGCCAATACCCAGGGTTCTAGTCGATTAACATACTCATTTACTTTTTCAGTATAAGACATTAATAATCGATTTAATTTGCTAAATAATCTTGCTTCGTAAAGAGAAATAACCTCATCCTTTATAGCAATTAAATCATCAACAATTACCTTAGCGTCCTGAATAGAAATTTCATTAGTGGAAACTAAAGTATTGTTAAAATATTTTTTTATAAATCCAGATGTTCTGCTAGGTATATTAATAAATTTTCCAACTAGATCGCTATTAACTTTTACAATAAAATCTTCTAAATTTAAATCAATATCCTCCATTGAGTCATTAAGTTTAGAAAAATAATAATACCTTAAATAATCAGGATTTTTTATAGTATTCAGGTAGCTCCTTGCAGTAATAAAAGTACCTCTTGATTTAGACATCTTCTCGCCATTTACAGTTAGAAATCCATGCGCATAAATTCTAGACGGTACTCTGAAACCAGAAAATGATAGGGTAGCCGGCCAAAATAAAGCATGAAAATATAAAATATCTTTACCGATAAAATGAATTAATTCTGTATCACTTCCCTCTTTCCAATATTCGTCAAAAGACAAATTTTTCTCATCAGCTAATTTTTTAAAACTTGCCATATATCCAATTGGGGCATCAAGCCATACATAAAAAAACTTCCCCGGAGCCCCTGGAATTTCAAAACCAAAATATGGTGCATCTCTTGAAATATCCCAATTAGATAAGCCTGCCTTGAACCATTCTTTAAGCTTATTACTTGCTTCCGGTTGTAATGTGCCTGACATAGTCCACTTTTCTAGAAAATCTGTACATTCCGAAAGCTTAAAAAAGTAATGTTCTGTCTTTTTTCTGATGGGCGCTGTCCCAGAAATTACTGAATAGGCGTTAATCAAATCTGTTGGATTATAAGTTGAGCCACATTCTTCACAAGAATCTCCATATTGGTCTATTGCTTTACATTTTGGACATTCACCCTTGATATAGCGATCTGGAAGAAACATTTCTTTCTGTGAATCATAGAACTGTTCAATTTCTTTTTTCTCAATTTTATTATTACTGGTTAGTTTTTTATAAATAGTTTCGGAGAGCTCTTTATTTTCGATAGAGTTGGTTGAATAAAAATTATCGAAAGATACATTAAAGTCAGAAAAATCTTGAGAATGCTCTTTATGGACCAAATCAACTAATTTCTCTGGGGTAATATTTTCCTTCTCTGCCCTTAACATTACTGGAGTGCCATGAGTGTCATCAGCGCAGACAAAATAAATTTCATTGGAAATCATTCGCTGATACCTACACCAGATATCAGTCTGGATGTATTCGACTAGATGTCCAAGGTGTATACTTCCATTTGCATAAGGTAAAGCTGATGTGACAAGAATTTTCCGCATTGAATTTAATCGAGAGATAAGTTTAATAATGGATTATTCTATCAAATTACCAACCCAATCACATTACTTAAAAAAAATTTTAGAAAGAAATTATTTATGGAAAATGAAATTAAAGAAATATTATTAGGTTTATCACACGCTAATTATGAGAAACCATTCATAAATAAAAAAAATATAAAGTCTATTTCAATTAAAAAAGATAAAGTTAATATCTCTATTGAATTAAATTTTCCAATTACACTTTTATCAGATGAATTTGAAACATCAATAAAAGAAGCTTTAAAGAACTTAGTAAAACAACCATTAGAAATTAACTTATCACAAAAAATTAAGAGTCATCAGGCACAAAAAGGTATTAGTTTAATTAAAGGGGTAAAAAATGTTGTCGCTGTTGCTTCTGGTAAAGGGGGTGTTGGAAAGTCATCAACTGCAGTTAACATAGCTCTCGCATTACTCAACGAAGGAGCTAAGGTTGGAATATTAGATGCTGATATTTATGGGCCAAGTCAACCTCAGATGTTAGGGATAAATCAGAAGCCAGAGACCAAGGACGGCAAGTCAATGGAACCAGTTATTGCGCATGGCCTTCAGGTAATGTCTATAGGATTCCTTGTTGATCAGGAGACCCCCATGATTTGGCGAGGCCCTATGGTTACTAGCACTCTAGAACAACTTCTAAAAGAAACTAATTGGAATGAACTTGATTATTTAATTATTGATCTTCCCCCGGGCACAGGTGATATTCAATTAACATTGGCCCAAAAAATTCCGGTGACAGGGGCAATAATAGTTACAACCCCTCAAGATATTGCATTATTAGATGCCCGCAGAGGTCTAAAGATGTTTGAAAAAGTAAACGTTCCTATAATAGGTGTTGTTGAAAATATGACTACGCATATTTGTTCAAATTGCGGGCATGAAGAACATATTTTTGGTCAGGGTGGAGGAGATAAAATGTCAGCAGACTACAATACTTTCTTGTTGGGAAGTCTTCCATTAGATATTTCAATAAGAGAGCAATTAGATAATGGTACCCCTTCAGTATCGACTGATCCAAAGAGTAAAATTTCAATGATATACCAATCTATTGCTAGGAATGTTGCATTTAAAGTTTCAGAATTAACAGAAGACCACAGTGGTAAATTTCCAAATATTGTTATTAAGAACGACTAATTGATATCATAAGTTAATATTCTGACGTTATTCTTAGCAGTAATTAATGAGGCTGGGGTTACATTTATGTCATCCCATGACTGAAAAGCCTTAGCTTTATTTTTTCCAGCAACTAAGAAAATAACATCTTTGGTGCTACTCAAACCTTTGACTGTTAATGATACTCTCTCACTTGGTGCCTTTGGGGCATTAAAAACAGGAATAACTAGCCTAGTATTATCCCAATCATGGCCAGGAAATAAACTCGCGATATGCCCATCTTCACCAAACCCTAATAAAACTAAATCAAATTGATCTACTTCTGAAACAATTTTCTCATATTGGTCTGCCGCAATCTTATTACCTAGTTCCCCTAAAATAGGAAATACTTGGCTAGTTGGAACAGCAGCATTAACAAGCCCACTATTTTCAGCCATTAAGCTATTTCTATCAGGGTGGTTACTCGCTAAGCATCGCTCATCACCAAAATAGATATGCCATGCTGACCAGTCAGTATTTGCGTTGGATAATTTAGCATATATATCTTTCGGAGTTCCTCCTCCGCATAAGACAATTGAAAAAGATCCTCTTTTTTTGATAGCATTATTTGCTAACTCAATAATTAATGATACAGCTACACTATCAAACTTTGTCTTATCGCTAAACGATTGATGAATAATATTTTTTGGTTTCATTTATTTCTCAGATTAATCAAATTTTTATGTTCGTATTTGCTATAATTGCGATGTCAAAAATTTGACATGAAAATAATCCAAAAGATTAACAAATTTTACACTTTTACAAAAGGAATAAAATGAAAATCGCTATGTTAGGGCTAGGAAAAATGGGTGGCAATATGTCTGCAAGACTTATTCGTAACGGAGTTTCAGTAGTTGGATACGATAACAATCAATCACTTGTAGAAGAACTGGTCAAGACCGAAAATTTAATTGGGGCAACCTCTATCAAGGACACACTTTCAAAATTAGATGAGCAAAAAATTATATGGATGATGCTTCCAGCAGGAGAAATAACTCAAAATCAAATTAATGAACTAATTCCACTATTAAGTCCTGGAGATATTATTATTGATGGAGGAAACTCAAATTATAAGCATAGTGTTAAGAGGGGAAAAATGCTTGAGGAACACGAAATTGGATTTATGGATTGTGGAACCTCTGGAGGGGTATGGGGACTAGATAATGGCTATTGCTTAATGGTAGGAGCGACAACTGAAGTAGCTAAGGCAGTTGAGCCTATTCTAAGAGCATTGGCAGTGACACCTCAAACTGGATGGCTACATGCTGGACCAGTAGGTTCTGGCCACTTCACAAAAATGATTCATAATGGAATTGAGTATGGAATGATGGAGTCATTTGCAGAGGGATTAGAGTTATTAAAAGGAAAAGAAGAATTTAATCTTGATATAGCTCAAATAACTGAATTATGGCGACATGGATCAGTTGTCCGAAGTTGGCTTTTAGATCTAACAGCAGAAGCACTGAAAGCAGATCAGACAATGGATGAAATAGCTCCATATGTTGCAGATTCAGGTGAAGGTAGATGGACTGTGGTCGAATCAATCGAACAAGGTATACCTTGCCCCGTTCTTACTCTAGCTCTTCAAGTTAGATTTAGGAGTCAAGAAAAACAAAAAGGATATGGCTATAAAGTTCTATCAACTATGAGAAATGCATTTGGTGGACACTTAATGAAAAAGAAAGGTTAATAAATTGATTGAAAATTCAACATTAGTTTTATTTGGGGCAAAAGGAAATCTATCAAGGGTAAAGCTTATACCTGGCCTATTTCATTTAGATGAGTCAGGCCAACTACCTGATGATATGAAAATATTATCTGTTGGAAGACAAACTTCAACACAGGAAGATTGGCAGAAAGAAATTAAGGGGATGCTCGATAAAAAATTCAAAGATGGCTACTGTAATAAGACATATAAGAGATTTATTGAAAGAAATATATACCATGCAAACCTAACTGAAGATCCAGAAGCCTTCCAAAAATTCTCTAAAAAACTAAATGAAGAAAATTTATTCTCTCAAAACCTTGCTTTCTTTTTATCGGTTCGACCCTCCGATTTTGCATCAATTGTTGATCAACTAGCTGATGTAGGATTATTAGACCAAACTAAAGGTTGGAAAAGAGTATTAATTGAAAAACCTTTTGGAACAAATCTGAAAAGCGCAATTGAGTTGCAAGAATCAATTTCAAAACATCTAAATGAAGAGCAGATATATAGAATTGATCACTATCTTGGAAAGTCAGCATTACAAAATATTCTAATTACAAGATTTGCTAATTCTATTTTAGAGCCAATATGGAATAATATGCATGTCGATCATATACAAATCACTAACCATGAAATGCTTGGGGTTGGAGATAGAACATTATTTTACGAGTCGACTGGTGCACTTCGTGACATGATTCAAAGTCATTTGCTACAGATGATGGCCTTAACAACTATGGAGCCACCAAAATCTTTTTCTCCAAATGATATTAGAGATGAAAAAATCAAGCTACTAAAATCGATTAAACCATTTGAAAAAAATGATTTCAATGATCATACTTTTAGAGCTCAATATGCTGCAGGAGAAATAAAAGGTGAAGGAAAAGTAGAGGGATACTTAAATGAAGTTGATAACCAAGAGAGTATTACCGAAACCTATGCTGCAGTAAAAATATTTATTGATACACCAAGGTGGAAAGGTGTTCCTATTTATTTAAGAACAGCTAAGCGCTTAAATGCTAGTGGTACAAATATTTCAATAAAATTTAAAAATGGTGGCTCATTAATCAGTGACAATAACAATTGGATTGTTTTTAATATTCAGCCTAAGGAAAGCACTGCTATTGAAATAACTACAAAAACGCCTGGTCTTGATGAAAGTGAACTTAGACCAACAAATCTTGAAGGACTTAATCGAATTGATGGTGATGAAAGTATTGATGCCTACGAAACACTTATGCTCGATCTTATGAACGGTAATCAATCAAGATTTCTTCATATTGATGAGGTTAAAGCTCAATGGAAATTTGTTGATCCTATTATTCATTATTGGGCAAAAAACAAGGTCAAACTCAATCAGTATAATTCTGGAGATTCAGATCCTGAGTCATCTAAAATTATTTTTGAAGACCCGAGTCAATTCTGGCGATAAATTTTATATATAAATACGAATTTAAAAATCATATACAATTTATGGAATTAATTAATATTTTTGGGATTTAGATGACTATAAAATCTGATAAATGGATAAGAAAAATGGCTGAGGGACATCAAATGATTAGCCCTTTTGAGCCAAAAATGGTTCGCGAAAAAGAAGGTGAAAAAATTGTATCCTATGGGACATCAAGTTATGGTTATGATATTCGTTGTGCTCCAGAATTTAAGGTTTTTACAAATATCAATAGCACCATTGTTGATCCAAAGAAATTTGACCCTAATTCATTTGTAGAGTTTAACAACGAATACTGCATTATTCCTCCTAACTCCTTTGCTCTAGCAAGGACAGTTGAGTACTTTAAAATTCCACGAAACATATTGACTGTTTGTGTTGGTAAATCAACATATGCTCGATGCGGCATTATCGTAAATGTAACCCCTTTTGAACCAGAATGGGAAGGTTATGTCACATTAGAGTTTAGTAATACAACCCCATTACCAGCAAAAATTTATGCTGGAGAAGGTTGTGCTCAAGTTTTATTCTTTGAATCTGATGAAGAGTGCGAGATATCCTATAAAGATCGTGGCGGCAAGTATCAAGGTCAAACTGGGGTGACTTTACCTAAGATTTAATGCCCTAAAAATAATTTACCAAAATATATAAATTTAAAATATAATCCTTTTTTTTAAATTTATATAAGGAGTAATAGTATTGGAATACTGGGGATATCATTTAATATTAGACTGTAAAAATGGAGATTTAGAGAAAGTAAAGTCGCCAGATAATATTAAGGTTTTTGTAAAAGAACTAGTTAAAGAAATAAAAATGATTGCGTGGGGTGAACCAAAATTAGAGCATTTTGCTACCCATAATGCAGATGCTGCAGGATATAGTCTTGTTCAATTAATTGAAACCTCATCAATTACTGGGCATTTTGTTGATAAAAGTGGTGATTGCTATATTGATATTTTTAGCTGTAAAGCCTTTGATATAGAAACTGCGAAATCAGTAGTAAATAAATATTTTTCGCCTAAACAAATTAAAGTTACATATTTAACTAGGCAAGCATAGTCATTAAGTAATCCTCTCAAACTTCAGAAATGAGAACTTTAAATTATTTTCTGTAATTAAATCTTTCCGGTCTACTTCTCTCCATTCGGCCTGAATGTAGTTCGGAAAGTATGCATCACCCTCAAAATTACCATCAACCTTAGTGACATACATATGAGTTGCTAAAGGTAAAGCTATTTTATAAATTTGTTGGCCACCAATAATAAATACTTCAGGTGAATCAGCTGTTTTCAATACTGCTTTTTCTAATGAATCTACGACTTGTACATCATCAATTTTTAATGAATTATTTCTGCTAATAACAATATTATCTCTATCTACTAGTGGTTTACCAATTGAATCGTATGTTTTTCTTCCCATAATTACTGGATGTCCCAGTGTAATTTTTTTGAAATTTTTTAAGTCAGCAGATATATGCCATGGCAATTTATTTTTCAAACCAATGACATTATTATGAGACATTGCAACAATGATAGAAATTTTTTTCACTATACTGCTACTGGAGCTTTAATTAATGAATCTGGATTATAATTAATCAAATTAAAATCTTCATATTTAAACTGAAAAATATCTTTTATTAACGGATTAATATTCATTTTAGGTAAAGTTTTTGGCGTCCTACTTAGCTGTTCGTTAACTTGATTAATATGATTTAAGTATATGTGAGCGTCGCCAAGAGTATGAATAAAATCACCACATTTTATGTTGCATACCTGAGCAATCATTTTAGTTAAAAGTGCATAAGAAGCAATATTAAATGGGACGCCTAAGAATATATCAGCACTTCTTTGATATAGCTGACATGATAACTTATCGTCTGCAACATAGAATTGAAAGAATGCATGGCATGGAGGTAATTTCATATTATCAATTTCAGCAACATTCCATGCTGAAACAATCAATCTTCTAGAATCAGGATTTATTTTTATGCCTTCAATCAAATTCTTTATTTGATCGATAGGTTGACCATCATGAGACGGCCAACTTCTCCACTGTGAACCGTAAACAGGCCCTAAATCTCCATTCTTGTCAGCCCACTCATCCCATATAGAGACACCATTATCTTTTAGATACTTAATATTAGTATTGCCCGTAAGAAACCATAGCAATTCATGAATTATTGATTTTAGATGTATTTTTTTTGTAGTTAATAAAGGGAAGCCTTGGTTTAAATCAAACCTCATTTGGTAACCAAAAATTGACAAGGTACCTGTACCAGTTCGATCTTCTTTCTTAACGCCATTGTCTTTTACATAATTTAAAAGATCTAGATATTGTTTCATTTTATTTTTTTGCCAGAATAAAATCTTTAACTAATGAAGTTTTATTATCAAAAACTTCAAATCTCTGATCTATTTTTTCTAAATTAACTAGCTCATCAGGCCTATTTGGCTTTTTACCGATTGCCTCTAGAACTGTCTTTTCAAACTTAGTTGGTAATGCAGTTTCTAAAACTAGCATTGGTGTATCTTTTGATAAATGATCGAGTGATGCTTTAACTCCATCTGCTGTATGTGTATCAATAATGACATCATATTCATCATGAAATTTTTTGATCAACTTAATTCTATTTTCATGTTTACTTGAAGAAGAAATAAAACCGAATATTTTCATTGCATCTATCTTATTTTTATCAAGCTGAAAGGAGCCACCATTCTCTATTTTCTTCCAATAATCCCTTAAGGATGCGGCATCTCTGCCTAGAACATCAAAAATAAATCTTTCAAAATTAGATGCCTTTGAAATATCCATTGAAGGGCTTGAAGTTTGAAATGTATCTTTAGGGGAGCGTGGCTGATAATTTCCAGTTTTAAAGAACTCATCAAGAACATCATTTTCATTAGTGGCAACAACTAATTTTCCAATAGGCAAGCCCATCATTCTTGCAATGTGTCCAGCACATATATTTCCAAAATTTCCTGTGGGAACTGTAAAATCTACAGTTTCACTACTTTCATTAGTTACAGATAAATAGCCTTTAAAGTAATATACAATCTGAGCTAAAATTCTTCCCCAGTTAATTGAGTTTACAGCACCAATATTATTATCTTTTTTAAACTGCAGATCATTCGAGACAGCTTTCACAATGTCCTGACAGTCATCAAATACCCCTTTAATTGCAATGTTATAAATATTTTCATCATGCAAGCTAAACATTTGAGCAGCTTGGAATGGGCTCATTGTGCCATGTGGTGAAAGCATAAACACATTAATACCTTTTTTACCTTTCATTGCATATTCAGCTGCTGGACCAGTATCTCCAGATGTTGCTCCTAAAATATTTAACGTTTTATTTTCTTTAACTAGAACATATTCAAAAACATGCCCTAAAAATTGCATAGCAATATCTTTAAAAGCTAGTGTAGGCCCGTTTGAAAGTGATAATAGATATAAGTTATCTTTAAGCTTTAATGTTGGAGTTATATCCTCAGGGCTCTGATTGGGCCGGTTGTATCTAAACATATCTGAGGTATATGTTTTATTTATAATTTCTAATAAATCATTAGAAGGAATATCATCAATAAATTTTTCAAAAATAGAAAAAGCAAGGTCTTGGTAAGACATAGACCTCATATGGTTTAAATCATTTTCTGTGAATTTTGGATAACTTTTTGGGAGATACAAGCCGCCATCAGGAGCAAGACCACTCAATAAAACATCACAAAAATTTAATTCTGGAGATTTTCCTCTTGTAGAAATATACTTCATAGTTTAATTATCTATTTAATTGTTCAATTCTTAGTTTTACTGCTTTATTCTGACTTTCTGGTAATACTTCAATTTCATTAATTATTTTATTAACATCTCTTTCTATCATAATTGATGTGACTAGAATAATATCTACCACTTTGTCATCTTCTTGAATCTCTTTTTGAACCATTGCATCAATTGAAATAGAATGTTCAGCAAAAATTTGAGTGATTTTTGCCAAAACTCCAGATTCATTCTTCATTGAGAGTCTTAAATAAAACTCAGAAGTTATATCTTCAATCGAAAGAATTTTCTTTGTTTGAATTTCATCTTTAATAAAGCCTAGAATAGGAATTTGATTTGTACCAGTTAATTCTAGATTTCTCGCTAAATCTATAATGTCAGCCACAACTGCGCTCGCAGTTGGTTCTGCACCTGCTCCAGCGCCGTAATATAAAGTTGGACCAACCATATCACCTTGAACTAATACAGCATTCATAGGGCCATCTACGTTCGCTACTAATCTTTTTTCGGGTATTAATGTTGGGTGAACTCTTAATTCTACAGAGTCATTATTAAATTTAGTTATTCCTAATAATTTAATTTTGTAACCAAGCTCTTCAGCATAAATAATATCTTTTTGATCTAAATTGCTTATACCTTCAATATGCGTTGCTTTAAAATTAATAGGTATTCCGAATGCAATCGAGGCTAAAATTGTGATCTTATGTGCAGCATCAATACCTTCTATATCAAAAGTTGGGTCTGCCTCAGCAAAACCTAACTCTTGGGCTTGTTTAAGCGCGACATCAAATGACAAATTATTTTCTTTCATCTCTGTAAGAATATAATTTGTTGTTCCATTCAAAATTCCAGCAATCCATTCAATTTTATTTGCTGCTAGACCTTCTCTTATTGCTTTAACAATTGGTATACCACCGGCAACCGCGGCTTCGTAACATAGATTTACATTATGTTTAGTAGCTAAATTAACCAACTCCTCACCGTGCATAGCAATTAAAGCTTTATTTGCAGTAACAACATGTTTATTATTTTTTATTGCTTCCTCAACTAAATCCTTAGAAATTCCTGTGCCACCTATTAATTCAACAACTATATGAATATTTTTATCTTTGACAAGATCAAAAGCATCTTCAAAAATTAAGGTTTTATCATCAGCTACCTCTTTTGCTCTTTTTGTATCTTTTTCAGCTAAAGCAAAAACAATAATCTCTTTTCCAGTTTTTCGATAAATTTCAGCGAAATTTTCTTTCAAAACCTTATAAGCACCGCTGCCTACTGTTCCAGCACCAATTAAACCAATATTTATTTTATTTTGCATTTTTTACTTTCTGTAATCTGTTAAATATTCTGAAAATCTATCAATAGCAATTTTCAATTCGTCCATATTTGGAAGAAATACCATCCTAATATGATTATTATCATCCCAATTAAAACCGCTGCCCTGCACCATTAAAACTTTTTTTTCCTTTAAAACATCAAGAACAAAATCCTGATCATCTCTTATTGGATATACTTTTGGATCAAGCCTAAAAAATAAATACATTGCAGCAGCTGGTTTAACACAAGTTACTCCAGGAATATTACTTATCATTTTATATGCTAGTTCTCTTTGCTTAAATAAACGGCCTGTTGGCGCAACTAGATCATTTATACTTTGATGGCCCCCTAAAGCAGTTTGTATTGCGAGTTGGCCAGGAACATTTGCACATAATCGCATAGATGCAAGGATATTAAGGCCCTCTAAATAATCTTTTCCTTTTGCTTTATTTCCAGAGAATACTAACCAACCAGCTCGATAACCACATGCACGATAATTTTTTGATAACCCATTCAATGTTACAAATAAAATATCATCTGCTAAGGATGCAATAGAAGTATGCTTACGACCATCATATAAAACCTTATCGTATATCTCATCAGAAAATACAATCAAATTATGAATTCTTGCTAACTCAATTATCTCTTCTAACAATTCATCTGAATAAAGTGCTCCTGTTGGATTGTTTGGATTTATCACGAGAATTGCTCGTGTTTTTTTTGTAATTTTTGATTTAATATCATTAATGTCAGGAAACCAATCTGCGCTCTCATCACATATATAATGAACAGGCTTACCCCCTGCTAATGTTACTGCTGCAGTCCATAATGGGTAATCAGGTTTAGGGATGAGAACTTCGTCATCGTTGTTAATAAGGCCTTGCATAGCCATAACTATTAACTCCGAAACTCCATTCCCTAAAATAATATCGTCAACATCAACATCTTTAATACCTTTTTCTTGGGTGTAATGCATAACAGCTTTTCTAGGCTCAAAAAGACCATAACTCTCTGTATATCCGGAAGATTTGTTGATATTTCGAATAACATCCTGTGTTATTTCATCGGGCGCCTCAAAACCAAACTCTGCAGGATTGCCAATATTTAGCTTGATAATACGATGTCCCTCTTCTTCCATTTGCTTAGCATGAGCCAAAATAGGCCCACGAATGTCGTAACAAACATTATTTAGCTTTTTAGATTTAAGAACTGGGATCAAAATATTTATTACCAATTAAATGTTTAAAAATTATTTATTATCTTACCTTTTATAAATTTTTTGTGGAGAAGATTAATGTCGCATTTACTCCACCAAAACCAAAACTATTGGACATAGCAGTTTGAATTTTTTCTTGCTTTTTTTCAACAAGAATTGGTAAACCCTTTCCTGCTGGATCAATCTGATCGACATTAAGAGATGGAGTTAAAAAGCTCTTATCCATCATAATTAAACTATAAATTGCCTCGTTTGATCCCGCTGCACCCAAAGCATGTCCAGACAATGATTTAGTTGAAGCTATGGCCGGAATTTTTCCATACTCATTTTTTCCAAACACCATTTGAATTGCATCAAGTTCTGCAGAATCACCAACTGGAGTACTTGTTCCATGTGCGTTAATATAATCTACGTCTTTTGTTTTATTCTCCATTAGCGCCATTTTCATGCATCGCTGAGCACCCTCACCGCTTGGTGCAACCATATCATGACCATCAGAAGTCGCACCATAACCAACAACCTCAGCATAAATTTTAGCACCACGAGCTTTAGCGTGTTCATACTCTTCAAGCACAAGTATGCTGCCACCCCCTGAAATAACGAACCCATCTCTATCAACGTCAAAAGTTCTTGATGCTTTTTCTGGTTCAGCATTATATTTTGATGACATTGCACCCATAGCATCAAACAAATAGCTCATGGTCCAATGCTCTTCTTCAGCTCCACCTGCAAATATAATGTCTTGTTTTCCCATTTGAATTTGCTCATAAGCGTTACCAATACAATGAGCACTCGTTGAACATGCAGATGTAATTGCATAATTTATACCTTTAATTTTTGCTCCTGTCGCTAAACAGGCTGAGACACCATTAGACATTGTTTTTGTTACCATGTAAGGGCCTACTCTTCGAATACCTTTTTCTTTTAGTATTTCTGATCCATGAAGCATACTTTCAGTTGATGTTCCTCCAGCCCCAACAATAATTCCTGTTCTGATATTAGACACTAGAGCTTCAGGCAATTTAGCATCACTAATAGCTTCTTGCATTGCTATCCAAGCATATGCATGCCCCTTTGCCATAAATCGCAATAACTTTCTATCAATTAATTCTTCAACATTAATATTGATAGATCCTGCAACTTGAGATCTTAAGCCATGAGACTCATACTCCGGCTGAAAAGTGACTCCAGATTTAGCATCTTGAAGGCTTTTCTCTACCTCAGAAACATTATTTCCTAAGCTAGAAACAATCCCCATACCAGTTATAACAACTCTTTTCAATTGACTGCCCTCTTAGAAATTATCTGTTGAAGTAAACAATCCCACCTTAAGGTCAGTTGCCTCATAAATAGTGCGGCCGTCTACCTCTAATCTTGCATCAGCAATACCCATTACAAGCTTCCTAATAATGACTCTCTTTAAATCTATAATATAAGTAATTTTCTTTGCTGTGGGTAACACCTGTCCGGTAAATTTTACCTCGCCGCTTCCCAAAGCCCGACCTCTTCCTTGTCCACCTCTCCAGCCTAAATAAAAACCAACTAACTGCCACATTGCGTCAAGCCCAAGACATCCTGGCATTACAGGATCTCCTTCAAAGTGACACTGGAAAAACCATAGGTCTGCCGTAATATCCATTTCAGCGGTAATCTGTCCATTATTAAACTCTCCTCCATCTTCCTTAATACTAGTGATACGATCAAACATAAGCATAGGGGGGAGTGGAAGTTGAGCATTATTCTCTCCAAATAACTTACCTTGCCCGCACTCAATCAATTCTTTATTTGTATAGCTATTTTTTTTCATTATTTGTTAAATATTTCCATATATTTTTGTTAATTGAATGGACATGCAACTTAAACTATTTTTGCCAGTCTTTACCGTATACTTTAACTAGATTATAGTTGATTAAAAATTTAGTAATTTCTTAGGAATATATCACAATGAGCGACCAAAATCTGACTGAATGGCGAAAACTTGCCTTAACTTTAGAAGGTGAAGTTAATAAGGTAATCGTTGGGCAAGAAGGTCCAATAAAACTAATTACAACCTCAATATTTGCAAGGGGCCACGTACTACTAGAAGGAGATGTTGGTGTTGGTAAAACAACACTCTTAAAAGCTTTTGCTAGGTCAATTGGTGGTGGTTATGAACGAATAGAGGGCACTATTGATCTTATGCCAAATGATCTGATTTATCATACCTATCTAGGCGAAGATGGAAAGCCGCATGTAAGTAATGGTCCCATTCTTAAATCAGGAGAAGACTTGTCGATATTTTTCTTTAATGAGATTAATCGAGCAAGACCACAAGTACATTCACTTCTACTTCGAATAATGGCAGAGAAAACATTATCTGCATTTAATAATGAATTTAAGTTTCCACATTTAATTGTTTTCGCTGATAGAAATCAAGTTGAAAAAGAAGAAACTTTTGAAATTCCATCAGCTGCAAGAGATAGATTTATGATGGAAATTCCAATTGCAATTCCACAGATAGATAAATTAATGACTAGCCTTGTGTTTGATACAAAATTTCATGACGCAGATAAATTAATTGAGGAAGCCAAGGAAAAGGTTTTTAAATTTGATAAGCTCAATGAAGTATCTAAAAATATTCAAGAAAATGTTAATGCAACTGATGCACTTAAAACTTACTCACTGAACTTATGGAAGGCCACCAAAAATCCTGGACTTTATGACATCAAGATTAGTGGAATAGACGTCAATCGACTAATTATTTCCGGTGCAAGTCCAAGGGGTATAAGTATGATGATGAAATGTGCACGAGTAAACGCATGGATGGATAATCGTACATCAGTTCTGCCTGAAGATATTCATGCAGTATTTCATGAAACAATTGCTCATAGATTAGTCTTTAATCCAGTCTACGAACTCAGAAGGACTGAGATTGCTAAAGAATTAACCCAAGAGATCATCAAAAAAGTTAGCGCTCCATAGATGGAATTTTTTCAAGATACATTTGATTACCATATAAATTGGAAATCTACAGGGCACCACCCAGGGCAGCATAAAAGCGCTCAAAGAGGAATGGGAATTGAATTTGCTGGTCATGCAACACTTTTAGATTATCCAGACCCAAGGCGAATTGATATTCGTCAGACAATACGGGACCCATTTGAGCAAATTCAGGTAAGGATATTTAACCAAAGAAGTGCCACTCCAGTTATGATATTTACTGACTTATCAGCTAGTATGAATTTTGGTTATCAAAAAACTAAACTCAAACATGCTGCTGAGATTGGATCAATAATAACTAATTCAGTTTCAGCCAAAAGTGATGCAATTGGATTTATAGGGATTGAGGATAATATCAATCCAGAATGGGTGGCACGTCTATCTTACAAGCCATACAGAACTGAACACCTTATCAATCGACTAAGTAATTACCGAGCAAAAAAAGGTGGTCATCGGGGCATAAAATCTGTCTACCAGTTTTTACCTAGAGATAAAACATTAATATTTTTTATATCAGACTTTCATATGCCAATTGAAGATATTAAAGAAAGTTTTTCACTCCTAAGCAAACATCAAGTTGTCCCAATTGTATTATGGAATAAAAGTGAATATGAGAATCTTCCAAACTTCGGCATTCTGACGGTAAATGATCCAGAGTCAGGGGAGGAGTCAACAATGCTATTAAGGAAAAATATGAAGAAACGTATTCAAGAAAATTTTAATGAAAGAAAAAAATTACTTGAAAAAACTTTTATAGGTCTTAATTCTCCTGCATTTTTTGTTGGTGAAAAATTTAACCCTCTTCAAATGACAGAATATTTTAACGAGTACTTCCATGCATAAATTTTTTAGTATTTTATTATTTTTTTCAGTAATGGGTTTAAATGCCTATGAAGATCCTAATAAATTTAAGGATGTTGATCCAAAATTTGTTGAGCTAGCAATTATTGAACCTAAGCAACGAGTTGGCTACACCGTGGGTGATATTATTGATAGAGATATTACGATTTTAATAAAAAAACCTTACCAATTAATTGAAGAGTCATTGCCAATTGTAGGCTACGAAAAAAGATACCGAGGGCAATTACTTGGCATGACTCTTAGGGATATTCAATTTAATAAAAAAAATACTGAAGATTCAATTACATATAAAATTTCATTAAAATACCAAATATTTACTAATAACGTTGTGGCTAAACCTGCTTTTATTACAGCAGACTATTATCGCTTAATTAACCCAGCAGAGCCTGACAAAATAGTTAAGGTTAGAATCCCTGAGCTTACTATAGCAACTTCGCCTATAGCTATTTTTGGGGCTGTGAAAGTTGAAGATGATATGAGTACGTTTCGTGGTCCATTATCAATCGAAACAATTTCAAGTAAAATGAAAGTTCAATATGGAGCTATTGGCTTTGTTATTAGTATTCTTACTTTATTTTATATATATAGTAGATATACATGGTTTCCAAAGCAAAGTAGATTCTTTAGTTACATATACCGAAAATACAAAAAATCAAATCCCAATGAAAAAGAAATAGAAAGTTTTATTTCAGCCCTTCATCATGGGTTTAACCAAACAATTAATCAGGCATTATTTATAAACAATAAAGAGGAACTTTTTAAAAAAAATAATAGCTTCAAGTATATAGAGTCTGAAATTGATGACTTTTTTAAATTATCTAAAGCAATAAATTTTGAAAAAAAAACCAACTTTAATCAGGAAGAAGCCTGTGCATGGCTTGTTATATTTTCACTGCACTGCCGAATGTGCGAGCGCAGCCTGATTGTCGACTCAGGTGATATTAAAAAATTAGGTTTTAAATGAATTTCATAGCGCCCTGGTTTTTATTCTTTCTTCCTTTAGCCCTTGCTCCATTTATACTTGGGCAGGCAACTCCTCATATTTACTCATGGTCTCAGATGATTCCTATTGATTGGGCCTCAAAAATAATTGGGTGGCTATTAAAATTATTAGCGAGCTTTATCATTGCGCTTCTTGTTTTAGCTCTTTCTCAGCCTTTCTCAAATCAAATGACAGTTGAAAAGATTGGTGAAGGTGCACAAATTGGATTAGTGTTGGATAGAAGTGCCTCAATGGATGATCCGTTTGCTAGTGCTGAGTCATCTGAGAAGGCTGGAGAGACAAAATCAGCAGCTGCTAGTAGACTTATTATCGATTTTTTTAATTCTCGCACTAATGACATGGTTGGAGTTATTACATTTAGTAACTCGGCTATGTTTATCCTACCTCTCACTCAAAATAAAGATGCAATAAAAGCTGCAGTTAATGCTACTGCAGGGAATGCATTATTTCAAACAAATATAGGTGCAGGCCTAACAAGTAGTGCTGAATTATTTAATGGAGTTGCTGACTCAGGGTCAAGAGCAATTATACTTGTATCTGATGGTGCAGGTCGTATAGATGCAAATACACAACAGAAGATAAGAGACTGGTTTGATCGTTTTCAAATTGGTCTATATTGGATCGTATTAAGGCAACCAGATGGCATTAGTATTTTTGATGAAAATTACGTAAACGATCAAATGCTTCAATACAAAAGAGATGACGACCCACTTCCTCCAGCTTTGGAATTATACGAGTACTTCAAAACATTTAGATCACCGTTTCAAGCTTTTGAGGCTGAAGATCCAAAGTCTCTTGAAAAAGCAATCAGTGAAATTAATCTTAAAGAAAAAAAACCTATTGTATATACCGAAATTATTCCCGGTAAAAATTACTCCTTAATTTTATTAATTACTGCATTTATAATGTCCTTTGTTCTTTTAATATTGAAATTTCTTGAGGTAAAATCTTTCAGATGAATATACAAAACTTTTTTAGTGTTAAAAAATTAACGTACTTTGCTATTCTAATTCTTTTAATAAGTAGCTTTTTAATTCTCTCATCCTTATTTAATATTTATCAAATAACTAAATTTAATGAAAATATTCGAAATGGAGTGTCGCCACAGGTTTTTAGTCAAAGTTTTGAAGCTAGATTTTCAACAGCTTACTGGCTTGCGAAAAAGGGAACTTTCAAGGAGTCAACAATTCTCTTCAATAATCTTTTAACAGAGGCAAATGAAGAACAAAAGTCAGCAGTTCAACATAATATTGGAAATATATTTTTTCTTAGGGGGTTGATGATTATGGGCACTAGCATGGATGCAAGGCCCGAAGCCGAATACCTATTAAGACAAGCAAAAAAGTCTTATATTCAATCTATTAAGGCTAGCAATGTGCACTGGGATACTAAACATAATCTAGATCGATTGCTCACTATGCTTCCTTCTGATCCGACTCCAGGTGTTGGTGACTCAGATTCTCCCGGCTTAATCATGGGAAATATTCCAGTCGGTCTCCCATGAAATTAATAATAAAAAAAATAAAAGAAGACAAAAATCTTCTAATGCTTTTATTAGCAGTTCTTTCTATAGCTATTGCAATTGCCAATCCATCAATTCCCTTCAAACGAGATATATATAACTATATCTTTGTTGTAGACATCTCTCAGAGTATGAATACAGAAGATATGATTCATAACGATAAAAATGTTTCTAGATTAGATTACACCAAAGTAACACTCCGTAAAGTTTTAGAGCAATTACCATGTAAAACCAAGGTTAGTATTGGTATGTTCGCAGGAGTTAGTGTTGCTGCAACCTATACCCCTATAGAAATATGCACAAACTTTAGTGCAATTAATACAACAATCGACCATTTAGATTGGCGTTCCACATGGTCTGGAAATACTCGTATTCGAGAGTCACTCGTTAATCTCGCAAGGTTAATTAGAAGCTTTCCTGAGTCTGCTCAAGTTATTTACTTTACCGATGGTGAGGAAGCACCAAGATTACATGTTTTTAATTCTCGTGATTTAACTCAGTTCCAAGGAGGTAATGATTGGTTATTTGTAGGTATTGGTTCTGATGAGGGAGCTCCTATCCCAAAATATGATAGTAAAAATCAATTAATTGGCTATTGGGCTAATGATAGTTTTGCTCTTCAACCAGGAATTGCACAAATCTCTCAGGGGAATATTGGGACTCGAAACGATAGTGTAGCTATTGGAGAAAGTGACCGATATATATCTAAACTTGATGAGAAATATTTAGTTAGTATTGCAAAAGAAATAAATGGAACATACATCAAAGGTGATAGTTCAGAAAAAATCTTATCTGAAATGAAAAAACAAAAAGCAGCATGGCGCGATCAATCTCAGCTACCACTTCGAAATTTCTTCGCTTTTTTAGCTCTAATTCTTTTTTGTCTTCGGTTTTTTTCAATTAAAAAAATAAAAAAAATACTTACAAATAAACTTTATGCAAAAATTTAAAACTTTTATATTCAACCTCAATCAACTCAGTGTGCTTTCAGTCAGTGGTAATGATGCACTTACATTTCTTCAGGGTCAGCTTACTAATGATATCTCGCTAGCTACCTCAACTAAATCTATTCATGCTGGTCTTTGTAATCCAAAAGGCCGTTTATTAGCTTTTTTTCATATCATTAAGTATCTCGATAGTTACCTTCTATTTTTTCCTGAATCTATTGCAGAAAATATTACAAAAAAATTATCAATGTATATCCTAAGGTCTGATGTTAAATTAGAGCTTAATCCTGATAGATTAATGTATTTTGGTTTACACACAAATAATCCCAGCGGAGAATTAGATTTATTAAATAATTTACCAAAAAATGAAATGGAATCTGTAGATGCAAAGTCTTTAATTGTAACTAAACTTTATAGCGATGGGTTAAGGTTAATTATTGTAGGTGATAAAAATAATTGTAATAATTTCGTTGGAAATAATTCTGATGCATTTGAAAAAGAAGAGTTTAATGTTTGGGCTGCACATAATATTGAATCAGGTATTCCAAATATCTTTAATGAAACACAGGAGACATTTATTCCACAATCAATTAATTTAGATATCATCGGTGCTATTAATTTTAAAAAAGGTTGTTACACCGGACAAGAAATTGTTGCACGTACTCATTATTTAGGAAAACCAAAAAGAAGAATGTACAGAGCATCCTTCCAGGGCCAGGGCGAGGTTCAGATTTTGCATGGAGATATTATATTAAACAAAGAGGTCGCAGTTGGTCACGTTGTCGATTCAGCAAATATAGGCAATAGTAGCTTTGTACTCCTGATTGAAGTACGTATTGATTCTGATTTAAATAATCTTACTCTTAGTGGAATTAATCTGATCATTGGTCAGTCTGAAATAGAACAATTTAGTACTTCATAAAATATTTTTTACGGCTCAGATTTATTGATCACTTGAAAATAAATCTCACCT
>TARA_B110000008_G_scaffold255833_1_pt1 | contig 20477 bp, 17 predicted proteins | sample TARA_B110000008 | Tara Oceans TARA_B110000008 (sample SAMEA4396496) | marine metagenome | biome: Westerlies Biome; feature: [DCM] deep chlorophyll maximum layer (ENVO:01000326); material: water (ENVO:00002006), including particulate matter (ENVO:01000060) such as... | depth 40 m
AAAAAATTCTAATTATAACAACAAGAACTAGGATACTTCTCATGCATAAAATTATGCGGCTAATACTCGTTACCACGTCAACTTTTTGCTTAGCAGCGTGCTCGACAGTCAAGCACATTACGGTATACCAACCGATTCCTGCTAATGTTATCAAAACGGGCACGGCGACAGCGGGTGCTGTTTCGGTCGATGTGACCCCGCCACCAGGAATGCCCATGGGTGGCTATTCCATCATGGCGAATTCAGGTAAAGGTTTTCGCACGCGCTTAAAAGCCCGCGTCGTTTATTTAAACGACGGCCAAGGAAACTCGGTTGCTTTAGTACAAACCGATTTAACCGCCGGTTCACTATTAGTCCAACATCAGGTAGTTGCTGCGGTGGCTGAAAAAACCGGCCTTAAAGCCAGTGATATTGTCATTACCGCCTCTCATAGTCATTCTGCTCCGGTGAATCATTTTGAAAATGATTTTTACAACAAACACATGTCGAGTGGGCAGGGTTTAGAAGAACAGTTTTTAGCGTTTGCTAGCCAGCGTATTGCTGATGGCATAATGGCTGCGTATGAAAATCGTCGTCCTGCGAAAGTAGCGACGGGCCGCAAAGATATTTATGGCTATAACCGCAATCGCTCTTTGGATTCGTATGTTTTAAATGACAATGTCACGGATATCAGCTTAGAAGATCCAGAAGCAAAATTTAAAGCGATTAACCCTGCGATGTATATGATTCGCATTGATGTGGAAGATGATAAAGGTCGCTATAAACCTTTGGCCGCTTTCTCAAGTTTTTCGATTCACGCAACAGCGTTAAGCGTTCCGGTTGAGGTCTACAATTCCGATTTATTTGCCTACGCGCAAAAAGATTTAGAGTGGGCAATTCAGCGTAAATACGATACGCCTTGGCCTGTAGTACATGCATTAACCAACGGTACTCAGGGTGATATGGCCCCTGCGTTAGACGATCATGGTGATAATACTTTTGGTCATTTTGAGGTGAACTGGAAAGCTGCGAAAAAACTAGGCCAAGGCATTGGCCAAGAAGCGATTGAGTTATTTGAATCATTATCCAGTGAGCTAACGTCGGATGTTGAAATTCTTACTGCCGCTCGTGAATTAAATATTCGCCAAAATAATACCATTGGTGATATTGAACTGTGTGAAGATCCTGCTGTTGGTGCACCTGTTGCCGCCGGAGCTTATGAACGTCGAACCCCTTTTTTAGCAGCGGTTCCATTTTTGAAAGGTGGCAATGTGTTTTCGCGTAGTTGGGTATTTACCGAGGGCTGCCAAGGCAATAAAACGCATCTAGGGTTTAAATATTTGCAGCCTCTTTTTGAGCCAATCGACAGTTTTCCAAATACTGTTTTATTTCAGTTAATAAAGATCAACGATACACTGGTTATGCCATTACCGTTTGAAGTGACCACGGAATCGGGTCGTCGTATGGCGAAGCGTGTGAGTGACGAGTTCGCGACTTTTGGAAAAAATATTAAGCATGCTTGGGTAGCCGGTAATGCCAACGGCTATTTTGGCTATACCACAACCCAAGAAGAATATGCGCGTCAAAATTATGAAGGCGGTCATACATTGTACGGGCAATATTCAACGCCTTATTTAGCCGCTCAGCTTGGCAAGTTAGCCAAGGATATGAATACCCAAGAGCAGGTTTTAGAACTGCTGCCAACTTGGCAATACGATATTAAGGTAAACCAATTCTACCCTGACAAAATAGCCAGTACTGGTAAGCGTACTTCCTTAGAGCAACCAGCGGTATTTAAAGCAGAAGCGGCTAACGAAGAAGATTATATTGCGTTTGAGTGGTTGGATGTGGGGGCGAGTGAAATTCAATTGCATCGACCACTGGTTAAAGTAGAAGCATTAATCAATGGTCAGTGGATTGAAATGCACAATGCTGGTGAGCCGATTAACGATGACGGTTATGATTTGGAGGTTCGCTTACTCGACGATGAAGATTTGGGGATGGCTGAATATCAAGTGCGTTGGTACAACCCCGTCGCAGGTGGTCAATATCGTTTTGTGATTGCGCAGCGCGGACAACAAGAAGAATTATTCTCTACAAGCTTTGTATTTGCGGTGGATAATGCAGAAGCAACGAATAAGGCAATATCATTCGTTGAATAAGAGACGTTAGAGTGAATAGCCCTGAGAGTATCTGGGCTATTCATCGGTCTCTTTAATGAGACCGATCTTAGATTAGCTATCTTCTAAATCCGCATCGGTTTCTGCGTTACTTTCGCCGCGGTATTTGATTTGAATACCTTGTAAGAAGTTACGCAAGATTTGATCTTTACAGATGCGGTAGTGCTTGTGTCCAGGACGACGGAACAAGGCTGAAAGCTCAGGCTTGCTGATGCGGAAATCGGCAAGTTCCATCACCTCTACCACGTCATCATCGATGAAGTTTAAGGCAATCTTAAGTTTGCGTAAGATGATGTTATTGGTCAGTTCTTTTTCAATCGGCGCAGGTTCGCCTTCTTTAACGCCACGCTTATCATTGATAAAGCCATTTAAGAAAGTAGCTAACAAGTAGTCTTTAAGGCCCTTGTAGTCTGCATGATCGTCTTTCTTTAACCAGCAGCTGACTTGCTCGCGAGTGACTGTTTCTCCCGCCAAAGCGAAAAGAGAGATCATTTTTGAATCGCTAAAATCAAAGGCATAGCGGATACGGCGCAGGATGTCGTTATTGGTCACAGGATTTGCTCTAAATAAGGTTATCTGATCATTTTAACAGAAATGATCGGTAATGACTCCTAAGACAGAGCCATTACCGAGTAAATACAGAAAAGTCAGCAAGCTAAGATCCGATTGAAATAGCTAACGCGTGTGTTCATCTTGTATGGCGGTCTCTTTTTTTCGATCTAACAACATCAATAGCGGTGGTAAAAAGAAGAAATCGACGAGCAGGGCAACAAAGATGGTAATCGCTAAGAGCGTGCCCATGTTATTACTGGGATGAAAGTGCGAAAACTGCATCACCATAAAACCGCCAACCAAAACCGCAGAGGTTACGATTAATGCATTCCCTACGGTATTAAACGCATAGCGAATAGCATCTTCGCTGCTCATGTTTTGTTCACGCTGGGCGCGCAAATATTTACTTAAAAAGTGCACGGTATCATCAACCACAATCCCTAAGCTCAAACAGACGACAACCGAGACTGCGGTATCAATTTGTCCGTTAATCATGCCCCAAATGCCATAGGCTAAAATGGCTGGCATGATATTAGGAATTAAGCTGATAAGGCCTATTTTAAATGAGCGTAATGCGAAGATGAGTAAGAATGAAATAAGCACCAACGCAATCGAAGTGCCATTCATCATGCTGGTGATATTTCTGAAGGTTAAATTAGAAAAGACAATGTCTAAGCCCGTGCCTTCAGTGACATAAATATCAGGCGCATTTTCTGCTAACCACGCGAGTGATTTTTTCTCTAATTCTAAAATATAAACCGAGTCGGCTTTCGCAAAAGAGACGGTTAAGCGACTCGCAGAGCGGGCATTATTAATCGTATCATCCAAGCCTAAACCGAGTGGCAAAGACAGTTCGTATAATAAAAGATACTGCGCGGCGAGCTCTCGGCTTTCTGGAATCTTAAACCAAGCTTCATCATTATTATGCAGGTTTTTATTTAAACGTTTGATGATGTCGGTAATGCTATCAACGTTCGATACCTTATCTTGAGTTAATAACCATTGGCTAAAATCATCGGCCTGTTGTAAGTACTTAGGGTTATTGATACCGCCTTCGACCTTACTATCTAAAATGAAAAAGATTCTATGCAGGCCACCTAATGTATCATTAGTCGCTTCGAGTGTTCGACGAACTTCAAAGCTGGTATCAAAAAACTCATGCCAGCGTTCACTGATGGTATTTTTATTTAACTGGCTGCCAATAGCGATAATAACGACCGCCATGATGATGAATAATGGTTTGTAAAAGCGAATAACAACATTAGCAAATTGAATCATTAATGAAGGCTTATTATTTTCGACCTTGCCTTTAGGTACTGGCATTAAAGCCAGCATGGCGGGTAAGAAGGTCACACTATAAAGCCAAGCGAAAAATACCCCCGTCGCAATCATATTTCCCATATCACGATAAGGCGGAGAGTCGCTGGCATTAAGACAAAGCACACCAATAACCGTGGTAATACTGGTAATGAAAACGGGAGAAAAGTTAATTCGTAAGGCTTCTTGAATGGCGTCGAATTTTGATTTTCCATGATTTAATTCATAATAATAACTGATCAAAATATGAATCGAATCTGCGACGGCAATGGTCAGTATGGCGGTTGGCACAAATCCTGTGGGGGGGGTCATGGTAAAGCCTAACCAGCCAAATAATCCCATGGTCGATAAAACCGAAAAGCTGATAATCATTAGGGTTAATAGCATGCCCGAAAAAGTGCGTAATAAAATGATCATAGTGATGATCATGACCAAATAAGAAAGCCCGAGTAAATTTTCAACATCTTGCTTAATCGCTTCGCCCATAGTGACATTTGAGGTTAATGAGCCACCAACAAGTATGTCGAATTCAGGAAACTCAGGACGTACTTTCTGCGCTAATTCTCGCGCCGCCGATACCGCTTCTTTTGATGTTTTCTTAGTACTGCCAGTCGGTAAAACTGTCCGCACGTTGATGCCAGTCGAGGCACCATCTTCAGAAATCAAACGGTGTAATAGGGTGGGTTCTAATAATGAAATGTTCTTAATGCGCAGCAGGTCTGCTGGACTTAGGTCGTCTGCCTCGTAAAATAAATAATCGATCACCAAGTCATCTTCTTCGACATCCGTATGCTGGTAGTTCTGTAATGAGGTCACTTTTTGAGAATAGGGCAGCTTCCAGCCTTCATCGGTTAATGTTTCTATTAAGCTTAATCCTCGATTTGTGAATAAATCTCCGTCTTTTGCATGAATGTAGAAATAGACGTTATCTTGCTTTGAGAACGTTCTTTCCATACTCTCAAACGCTAATAATTGAGGGTTTTCGGGGCCAAAATAGGCTCTGAAATCACTGGTAAAGGTCAGTTTGCTTGCGCCATAGCTGATGACTATTAAAGCGAATAATAAAAGAGTGGTAATCCATTTACGTTTGGCGATGATCCAGCGGATATAACGTTCTAGCATGATGAGTCATTTTTATAATTAGTATTGGCTAATTCTAAAAGTTTAACGGAAATAGACAAGGTTATAATCAGACGAAATAAAAGAAATGCGGATGCAGTAATAGGATATCATTGCTCCTTAATTTAAGAAAAACGATGCCTAAGAAAAAACTATGACACAGAATGTTTGGATTTTAATGTTGGCGCAAGCCTTTGCCATGTGTGCTGCTCCGTTAGTTGTTTTTGCTGGTGGTTTAATTGGTAAGCAGTTAGCAACCGATAGCAGCTTTGCTACCTTACCCGTGGCTATGATGGTGATCGGTACCGCGATTGCTGTTTATCCCGCAGCCTCTATTGCAGGTAAATATGGCCGCAAATTGGTCTTCCTCGGAGCGATGGTGATTGGCTTTATCGCCGCGTTAATTGCTGTCGTATCATTGCAGGTCGCAAGTTTTTCAGGATTTGTTATCGCGTCAATTTTGATCGGAATTGTATTGGCGTGCATTCAGCAATTTCGCTTTGCCGCGATGGAAAGTGTGCATATCGATTTAATGCCGATAGCCGCTTCGCGCTTATTATTGGCGGGTATTATTGCGGCTTACCTAGGGCCAGAGCTAGTGACCATTGGTCAGAGTTTGCACGAACAAACATTTACCGGAGCTTTCTATTTATTAGGCGGCTGTTTCGTCGTCGCTTTTCTTTTAATTTTATTTGGCTATCAAAATATTGCGATTAAGGTCATAGAAGACGAAGGCAGCCCTCGAAGTTTTTCAGAACTACTCACCAGTCCAGGTATTTTATTAGCCATGGGCAGCGCCTCGGTAGGCTTTGCGGTGATGAGTTTTATTATGACAGCGACTCCGATTAGCATGTATGAATTAAATCATTACAGCCTAGAAGAAACAAAGTGGGTTATTCAAAGTCATATTATGGCGATGTTTATCCCATCGTTATTTTCTGGCTGGCTAGTTAAGAAGCTGGGCTTTATCAGCATGATGTGGGCAGGGTTGGCTATTTATGCCGCGTGTCTCTTGGTTGCTTATTGGGATCAAGCATTGGTTCATTATTGGAGTGCTTTAGTCTTGCTGGGCTTGGGGTGGAACTTGCTATTTGTATCGGGAACGGCGTTATTGCCTCAAATGCATCAAGCGAATGAAACGCATCGAGTTCAGGGACTGAATGATCTCATGGTCTTCAGTGCGCAAGCCATCGCGGCATTAGGCTCTGGGGTTCTACTGATATTATTAGGCTGGCAAGGATTGGTTTTGATTGCGTTGCCTATCATGGCGGTTCTTGTATTGCTGCTGCTTAATTGGCGTCGGTTGCAGTGATATGTTGGAATGAACTGATGGTGCTATTAGCACAGCTATAATCTGTACGAGATAGGCTGATAGTCGCAAGGAAGCCTGCGAAAATCACACCGCCGGCGAAAATTGAATAAAGCAAAATCATGACATTACCTAAGCTGTTTGAGTATTAATAATAGCTTAGATGATGTTTTAGATTTCGCTTATTCAGTAACGCTCTTAATTAGTATTTTAATCGAAGAACTTTAAAACCATTACCTTGCACAACGGTTTCTACAATATTGCAGCTTTTTTCTGCCCACTGCTCATACGCTAGCTGGCGGTTAGCCACAATCCACACTTCGCCTCTTGGTAAAAGGTGCTGCTTAGCCGTACGAATAAGTTGCTGAGCAAAGTTGTAATCTGTGTCTTTGCCTTGATGGAAAGGAGGATTGCAAATAATGGTATTAAACTTTTTCGTATTGCTTAAACCATCGCTGGCAAATACTGGGCAATCAAAGCCAAGTTCTTTGGTGTTTTTCTCAGCGGATACCAGTGCCATACCATCAATATCGACCATTTCAACATACAATTCTGGCTGGCGTGACTTACAGGTTAAGCCGATAACACCACTACCGCAGGCCAAATCCAGTACGCGGCCACGCTTATTAAGAATGATATTGTCGAGTAGTAACTGGGTGCCTACATCGAGCTTACCTGCGTTGAATACGCCGGGATAGGTTGCAAACTCAAGGGCATCATTATCAAGGTTGTCGTAGGTAAACGATGAACATTCTTTTTCCCAACTGAAGTCATCAACAGGGGTTAGCATAAAAGACCAAAGAGAGCATTTACGCGCCACATCCAGCTTGGTGATTTCTTCACCAAAAGGCTTTAACGAATTATTTAAGCTCTTACCGCCTGCGTCATTAGCGGCTAATACAAAAACCTTAGTCGGCTGTTTAATCTGACTGGCTAACCAGCGAAATAGACTGCTGGAAAAAGACTTCGATTTCGGCCAATACAATAAAGCAGATTCAAAGCTGTGCTCACTGGGTAAACCGAATTCTGTGCGTAAACCAAGCTTCTCGCAGGCTTGATGAATACGAGCATCGAAATTAATAAGTTGGCTATTGTGCGGCTTAATAAGCTGCAGCAAGCCTTGGTCTTGAGGAGGATTAACCACCAACAGTTGATCGTTGATTATTTCTGGATTACGCAGTAATAATTGGTTAATAGGTAGTGAGATCATAAATACGCAGTGCCAGATAGGGAAAACAAAAAAATAGAAAGGTTTTGTGACGGCTCTGAAACATTCAGATCAGAGCCATCATTGTGCTTAGCTTAGGTTATTCACCTTTGTAAGCAGCAGCAGATTTCATAATGGCTTCACGAGCAGCGTCGGCATTTTCCCAGCCTTCAACTTTAACCCACTTACCTTTTTCAAGATCTTTATAGTTCTCGAAGAAATGTGCTATTTGATCTTTTAATAGCTGCGGAACGTCATCAATGTCATGAATGTCGTTATACAGCTGAGTTAGCTTTTCATGAGGAACGGCTAATAGTTTTTCATCACCGCCCGCTTCATCGGTCATTTTCAATACGCCAACAGGGCGAGCACGAATAACCGAGCCTGGAACAACGGGGTATGGAGTAATCACCAGTACGTCTAGTGCGTCACCATCATCCGCTAATGTATTGTTGATATAACCATAGTTCGCAGGATAGAACATAGGGGTTGCCATAAAACGGTCAACTAGCAATGCGTCCATATCTTTATCGATTTCGTATTTAATCGGAGAAGCATTTGCTGGGATCTCAATTGCAACGTAGATGTCGTTTGGTAAATCTTTACCTGCAGGAATCGTATTGTAACCCATGATATATCCTATAAATGAACGTTAAAGGTTTATAGCACTATTATAAACGGATCTAAGACAACTGTCAGTCAATCACCGCTATAATCATCTAATCACATTTACCTAGTGCTTTATTCCGCCTAGACTTAGTGTAAATAACTAAAAACTTAAACAATAGGGAGCTTTAACGATGACTCGGCTTTTCATGTCCATCATCATTAGCTGTGTCGTACCTGTTGCCTTTAGTGCTGATACTCTTTCAGAATTTGATACTTTTAATCAAGTAGCAAACTGGGAGGAGCGCACCGTATTAGGCGAAGAGTTACCCATGGTATTAACGGCCTCTCGCTTAAAGCAGCCTAAGTCAGAGGTGCCCGCGAGTATCACCGTGATTACCTCGGAGCAAATAGCCCAGTGGGGCGCGAGAACGTTACCAGAATTGATGAAGTTTGTGCCGGGCATGTTTGTCGGTCATGCCGATAATGAGAATAACGCATCGGTTGCTTATCATACCTCTAGTCCAAATATCATGCGTCGGCTGCAAGTTTTAATTGATGGCCGCTCTGTTTATAAATCAGCTATTTCCAATGTTGTCTGGGATGACGTGCCTTTAGCCATTGAAGATATTGATCGCATTGAGGTCACTCGTGGCCCAAATGCCGCTATGTATGGGGCTAATTCTTATTTAGGCGTTATCAATATACTGACGAAGCACCCTGGGGACAGTCTTGGGAGTGCGCTTTCATTAAGAAAAGGAAATAAGGGCGTTCAAGATGTTTATCTGCGTCATGGTTGGGTAGTCAATAATACCAGTGTGCGTATCTCTGGCGCGCTGAAAGCGGATGAAGGTTTTGATGGTCGAGAATCAACAGGCTCTGATGCACTGCGAGACGGTCGTCGCCATGGGTTTGTTAATGCTTACATTCATCAAGACATAGACGAACAGAGCAAGCTTGATGTGCAGCTAGGCTATAAGTCGGGCACAACGGAAATGCGCCAAATTGATTTTGATACTTCGCCGCCAGATAAAACCACAACCAACGGTTACGCGTATGGGCGTTGGTCGCATGAATTTACGGCCAAGCATCAGTCGCACTTGCAGTTTTATTGGCAAAAAGAAGAGCGTAAGCAAAAGAAAGAAGTCTGTGCTCCTACCTTAACCTTAGATGCTAATTTAGCTCAGCTTTATCGTATTAATCCAGTTTGGGCCGATGCGGTAGGCCAAATCCCTCTTTTATATCATGATCCCGAATCGGACTATAGCCAATCGGACTTGGAGGGGATTGTGAATGGCCTCAGGGCGGGTGTGCTATCAACCGATTTCATTGCCGATCAATTAGGCTTTGAGGTTACTGACGCGGATTTGCTGGAAACTCAAAACATTTTAAATAAAGTCTCAGATCCTTCCACCTTATTTAATGAGATCTCTTGCGGCATTACCAATTCCGACTTAAGTGAACAGCGTTTTGATGTGGAATGGCAAGATACGGTTCGTTGGAATGATGATTTAAGAACGGTATCGGGAATCAGTTATCGCCAAGACTCGGCTTATTCTCAGACCTATTTTGACGGTGAAATTAGTAACGAAACTTGGCGAGCTTTTCTTAACGCAGAATATCGTTTGGCGAATAACCTGATATTTAATGTGGGAGGAATGTATGAGAAAGAAACGTTCAATGACGCGGCTTTCTCACCAAGAGTCGCCATGAATCTTCTGTTCTCATCGAACCAGAGCCTGCGTTTTGTTGTATCGCAAGCGATTCGTTCGCCTGATTTAATTGAATCACAGCCCAACTTCACCTTTACGGTTAAAGATCTGGCACTTGAAAATGGTGATGCTAATTATTTGAATCAGGAAAAAGCGAAATTCTTTCAATCACAACGGGTTGGTAACGACGAAAGAGATCTAGTCTCCGAGAAGATAACCAGCTATGAATTAGGCTATTTTTCCAGTACGCGATTCTTAACCAGTAATGTGGAACTGGATGTTAAGATTTTTTATGAAGAAATGCGTGACCTTGTCTCCGACCCTATTACCTTGCAAGCAAAAATTATTACCAATGATAATGAAGCCGATGTGAATGGCGCAGAGATGCAGATTAATTCTCAATTAAATCTTAATCATTCTTTGTGGTTTACCTATTCATATATTGATGTGGATACCAAATATACCGGAAATTTATTAACAGGGCGTGACCTTGAGCGTGCGAAAAAATATGAAAGGCGTCTTACATCAGAAAATAGTTTAGTAGTTAGCTGGCTTTATGACAGTAAGGACTGGTCCGCCAGTTTAAGCTACTTCTATCAAGACTCTCGTAATTTTGATTTAACCTATCAGCGCTATCAATTGAATGTAACCAAGCCATTTACGATTTCTAATGTGGATTTTAAAGCTTCTTATTATATTCAGCATAATCGAGAACTCGATACGCCTTTGAATTACTCAAACCAAATACATTCTTCTGCGAATATTTATTATGCGCAGATAGCCGTTGAATTTTAGCGGAGCTATGAGAATGTATTTAACATACTATATAAGGCTATTTTATAGGATATTAATAACGATTATGTTGTTACTTCCTATTGCTGTAAATGCTGACGATATTGTATTAATGGCCAATAAAATGTCACCGGTATTGCTTCAACTTAAAGCCGAATTTGAGCAAAAAACAAACGCATTTAAAGTGAGTATTTTTACCCAAGATCATCCTACTGTCTTTCCTGAAAATAGTTATATCGTTAATGTTGGAATGGATACCATCAGTCCATTTTTTAGGAAAAAAGCCGCAGGTATTGTCTCTATTTTAGTGACTAAAAATCAAAACCTGCAGCTATCAAATCAAAGTGCTATTTATGTCGAGCCCCCACTTGAACGTCAATTTAGGCTTGCTCTGCAGTTATTTCCAAACTCAAAAATAGGCATTCTTATCGCAGATGAAAGGGCAAAAAAGCAAATTCACAAGGATTTAACCGAGCAGCAATATTCTGTCTTGAATATTGTTACATTGTCGGATCATGAAAGCCTCAATCAGGCGTTGTTTGAAGTGCTTAAAAAATCAGATGTGTTATTGGGTGTTTACGATAAAAAAATCTATAATTCAAAAAATATTAAAAATATTCTAATAACATCGTATCGTCAGCAAAAAGTGCTTATCGGCCCATCAAAAGCGTATTTGAAAGCAGGCAGCTTTGCCTCGACCTTTAGCAATTTATCGCACATCACCCATAGATTAATCGATATTCTTGTCACTCATAAATCAACGGGGCAGTGGCTAGATGCCGGATATAACCCTTATTACGAAATTGTATTTAATAAGCAAGTTGGCAATTCATTGAACATACAATTCCCTGACCCAGAAACGGTGCTTAATAACATGAGAGGGCAAAACGAATGATTAAGCTTTCTCGTATATCCATCCGTAATCGGGCTTTATTACTAGGTTTAGTTCCTGCCTTTTTAATGTTTGTACTATTAGTCACTTTGTTCGTTTGGCAGTGGCTGATTGAGGCAAAAGAAGACGTTCACGTTGTCGGCAACATTGTATCAAGCCAGCTTGCCGCATCGGCTGAATACCCAGTGATATCCGGTAATTTTCAATTACTTGAACCATTGGTCGAAAATGCGATTAGTTCACCGTCGGTCATTCGAGTCAGTATTGTGTCTGGCGATGGCACTATGATTTATGACCGTCAGATTGAAAACTACTTAGAGGTCGCGTCTTCGAATATTGAGTTGTATCGAGCAGCGATAAGCCGTGAGCAGAATGATTACTCTGGTTTTTCTGAGTTTGACGAATTAGGCGGCTCATACCATAGCCAAGTTGCTATTGCGTATGTGAATATTGAAATGAGTATACTCGCAGGTTATGAACAAGCGCTTTTAATCGGTTATAAGTCGATGCTCTGGGCCGCATTTATACTTTTTATTTGCTTTCTATTGGCTCGAAGAATGTCTAATGCGGTCGCTGAACCTATTGAAGCGGTTTCACGCTTACTGGCTAGGGTCGAAAAAGGTGAGCTCGATGTTCAGGTTGCTGTGACCGATGCAACTGAAATTGGAATGCTGCAAAAAGGCGTAAATTCAATGACAGAGGCGCTGCGCAATTCTGAAAAATTTAAGAATGATTCAATCGCAGAAGCCAAAGATGCTTTATTAGCACTGGAAAAAGCCAATGCCGTCAAATCTAATTTCTTAGCCATCGTTAGTCATGAATTAAGAACACCGATTAATGGTGCTATGGGCTCTTTGCAGTTAATTGATCGCTGTGATCCCGCAGATGTGAAGCAGTATATTGCCATTGCCGAAAGCTCATTGAATAATCTATTAGAACTTGTTGAAGACATTTTAACCTTGGCCCAAACAGAGCAAGGGGAGCAAGAGTTATTAACAGAATCGGTATTCTTGCCAGGGCTTCTAAAGCATACATTACCTCAGTTAGAGCTATTGGCTGAAGGCAATGATAATGAACTGCATATTAATTTTGACAAGAATTTGCTGAATTATAATATCGAAATTGACGGTTCCAAATTTAGGCAGGTAGTGCGTCACTTAGTGAATAATGCCATTAAGTTTACGCATCATGGCCGAATCTATTGCTCGATGTATTTAGAAAATAGCCACGAGGGTCTCAATCTGAAGTTGGACATTAGCGATAATGGTATAGGCTTTCCGAAAGAACATAAGAATTCATTATTTGCCGCTTTTAAACAGCAAGACTCATCGCTTAATCGGCAGTTTGAAGGGCTCGGAATAGGGCTCACCATTTGCAAAGACAATGTTGATTTGATGTCTGGAAAAATCAATATTAGAGATAATTTTGAAGCAGGAACCGTTGTAAATTGCATCTTACCGGTCTTATTACTGGATGCCATATCAGAAGATAAAAGCCTCACAGAGAATGTGAATAAAGGCAGTATTCTGGTGGTTGAAGACAATCAGGTTAACCGCATGATTGTTGAAAAAATATTGGATCAACTAGATTACTCTGTGACTGCGGTTGATTCTGGCCAAGCCTGTTTAGATACGGTGAGCTTGTCGCAATACCAATTAATCTTTATGGACTGTCAAATGCCGGGCATGGATGGCTTTAAAACCACCAAAAACCTGAGAGAGCATGAATTGAACAAAGGGCTAAAATCGACCCCGATTGTTGCTTTAACCGCCAATACCTCGGCCAATATTCGACAAAAATGCTTAGCGGCTGGAATGTCTGACTATATGCCTAAGCCTGTCAGCCTAGAAAAGCTAAAAAAGGTAATTGAGCATTGGATATGAAGAGTCGATTCTGTGAGTAGGCATCAGGTAGGCGACATGTTAATCTTAAATATAAATTATGCCGTAATAAACAAGTATTGAAGAGAAGGATGTTGTAATGCGTGCAAAGCTCACTGATTCGATTGAAATCATGAAAGAACGTATTGAAGATATGAACATTGGCACCGGTTTTCGTAAAATTCTGCTGGCTTGCCTTGTTCTATACATAATCATAGCGCTGATCTTTAGCTATTTATGGTCATCTGAAGCAGAGCCATTTTCTGTTTCTCAGAATACCCAAGAGATTGCTAATGAGCTTGGGGTGAAGCCCGTTATTGGTTTTGCTACTTCGGTTACCTTGATGACCTTAATGGATACCTTACTTGAAAAGCCTGGTGGCTATTTGAGCAATGATCTGTTGCCTCCTGGTGTATGGCTAGATAATGTTCCAAATTGGGAATACGGGGTATTAATTCAATCTCGCGATTTGTCTAGAGCGTTGCGTAAAGACTTTAGCCGCTCTCAGAGCCAGTCAACGGAAGACAAAGATTTAGAAATCGTTGAGCCGCAATTCTTTTTCGATAACGACTCTTGGGCAGTTCCATCCTCTGAGAATGAATACCGTCGTGGTATTACCGCCTTAAAAAATTACAGCATTCGTTTAACCGATCCTATTGATGGTAAAGCTCAATTTTATGCGCGAGCGGATAATCTAAATCAATGGTTGCTTGACGTAGAAACACGCCTAGGCAGTTTATCTCAACGTTTAAGCGCCTCCGTTGGCAAGCGTCGTCTAAATACCGATTTAGCTGGGGATACTCGCCAGTCAACCTCTACTCCAGACGAGGAAGAAGTTAAAACGCCTTGGACTGAAATTGATGATGTGTTTTATGAAGCTCGTGGCACGTCGTGGGCGTTATTGCATATTCTTAAAGCGATCGAAATCGATTTTAAAGAGATTTTAGAAAAGAAAAATGCGATGGTGAGCTTGCGTCAAATTATTCGTGAGCTAGAAGGTACACAGGAAGAAATCTGGTCGCCAGTCATTCTCAATGGTAACGGCTTTGGTTTATTTGCCAATCATTCATTGGTAATGGCTTCTTACGTTTCACGTGCGAACGCGGCCATTGTTGATTTACGTTCTCTGCTTATTAAAGGCTAAATTTCTCAATAGCCGCTCGTCTTAGATAACGCAAAAGATGCTTCTGTGTCTTTTGCGTTTCTTTTCCTCTTGTTACTTCTCACCCTGTTATTTCAATCTGATTAGTCGTATTGCGCATGCGAGCAAGACTAAAGAGACTGAAAAAAGGGCAAAAAAAAGCCACCCTGTTTAAATACTTTATTTTATTGCAAGCAATAGCATTAAGTAATCAACCAAGATGGCAAAAAGAGAGGTTCAATTAGATAAATCTATTTGAGCTCCCTACCGTCAAAACATGATGGTTCAATACAAGGTATTGAACACGTACAAATCATGACAGCTTGTCTTAAAAAGTTCAATGCTTGGCCTGAAAAGTACCCAGTAAAGATTATGTAATCTAATGATTATTCGTACTATTTCATTAAACGTGCGAAGGAATTCTTGAAAACTGTTAATATTATTTTCATCTTATTTATTTTTTAGCGAATTTTATTATGCTGCTGAGCATTGAACAAATCATCAAACAATCAACACAACGACTTGAACACAGCAGTGACAGTGCAAAACTTGATGTCGAATTATTATTAGCCCATTCTTTAAACAAAGATCGTACGTATTTATTTACGTGGCACGATAAAATCGTTGCAGAAGAAAATATGACTGTATTCAATGCGTTATTAGCGCGCCGTTTAAGCGGTGAACCCATCGCTTATATTTTAGGCCAGCAAGAATTTTGGGATCTGAAATTACATACAGCCCAGCATACTTTGATTCCACGTGCTGATACTGAAACGCTGATTGAGTGGGTCTTAGAACTCGCTGATCAACTACCTGAAAGCGCTCATGTTATCGATTTGGGCACGGGTACCGGTGCGATTGCTTTGGCATTAGCGAATGAATTTCCGCATTGGCAAGTGCAAGGTGTTGATCTTGTGCCAGAGGCGGTTGCGCTGGCGAAAAGTAATGCCATATTAAATAACCTTGAGCGAGTACAGTTTTTTCAAAGCCGCTGGTTTGATCAGGTGGGTATTGGCGGTAATCATGATTCGTTTGATTTAATTGTAAGTAACCCTCCTTATATTGATCCTTTAGATGAACACTTAAGTCAGGGGGATGTACGCTTTGAGCCTAAGTCGGCGCTGGTGGCCGATAATAAAGGCTTGGCTGATTTAGAATTAATTGCTCAGCAGTCCCGTGAGTATTTAGTGAAAGGTGGCTGGTTATTGATGGAGCATGGTTATGATCAGCAGCAGGCTGTGCAAGATATTTTAATCGACTTGGGTTATCAACAGGTCGCAACGCGTATTGATTTAGGTGGAAACCCTAGAATAACGGGCGGGCAATTTTTCAAATGAACGCTTATGAATTGAGGAATGTATGAACGACAGTGATTTATTACGTTATAGCCGCCATATCTTTTTGCCAGAATTAGATGTGGAAGGGCAGCAAAAACTATTGGATAGCCGCGTATTAATCATTGGTTTGGGAGGCTTAGGCAGCCCTGTTTTACAATATTTAGCCGCCAGTGGTATTGGCCATTTGTATTTGGTTGATGATGATGTGGTTGAGTTATCGAATGTGCAACGCCAGATTTGCCATGGTTCTGGGGACGTGGGGAAATCGAAGGTTCAATCAGCAATAGAAGAGTCGATGCGAATTAACCCTACTATTTTTGTTGAGGGCTTTGAGCAAAAGGCGGATGCCAGTTTTTTAGCAGACTTATTACCCAATATCGATCTTGTGGTTGATTGCAGTGATAACTTTGATATTCGTTATTTGATTAATGATGCATGTCTGGAAACGAAAACGCCTTGGGTTTCTGGTGCCGCTGTGGCGTTGCAAGGGCAAGTCATCTGCTTTGATCCTCGCTTAGAGGCTCAGCCTTGTTATCGCTGTTTGTACCCACAAGCAGGCGATGAGCAGCGTAACTGTTCAACCAGCGGAATTTTAGCGCCAGTAGTTGGTATCATTGGTACTTTGCAGGCATTAGAAGCGATCAAGATGATCACGGGTATCGGTAAGCCGATATTAGGGCGCTTACAAACGTTTGATGCATTAGAAGGCCAGTGGCGTAGCTGGGGCTTAAATAAGGATGCTGAGTGTACGTCCTGTGGGGTTTAAATAAATTTAGAAATTTAAAACGATATTGATGGCGTAATATGAGTGTTTTGCAAACCACATTTCGCTTGCGTTCACTCTAAGATTCAAGCTTGTGCGGCACGCTGTGAATACTTCCTTGTACGCTCAGCGATGAAATCCCTTTCATCGGATGGCCTGCAATCTTAAACCTTATACTTCACCGCTAAATGCTAACTCTATCCAGATTCTGAATACTCATCGAATCTAGATTATGCGCTAAGAATAAACTCTTGCCATGAAATCAAAGCTTCCTGAAAATCCTCTAAGCCACACTCGGCGAATGATTCATCTTCATACACATTGGTATTTTCAGGTAATTCTTCATCCAGTTCGAGCCCTAAGGATAAGGCGATGACTTCGACATTTTCTTGATTCATGCGAAGCTTGTATTCTGTCCCTTCGATTTGACGCTGCTGAATTCTGCGGTTAACCAGCTGGTCTAAAATCTCGATGATCTCTTCAATGCGTTGCTCATTCTTACCCAGTTCATCGTTAAACCAAGTGCCAATTGCCTCGTGGCCCATAGAAAATTCTGCAACAGGTTTATCGTATTCATCAAAGCTAAAATCGTAATCCACAAATTTCTCAAAAACGGCTAATAAGAATGGCGTATTCTACCTCAAATACCCTTATAAAAAACTATAATCATAAAAAAGCCGCAGTTTGGATAATCCAAATGCGGCTTTTATAAAGTACGGCTAAATTTAATAGTGTAAAGGCTTACTCTTCACCGAATAGCGAGCAATCAATAAGATCGCATAAGCAATGAATCACTAATAAATGCACTTCTTGAATACGGGCAGTCACGTCGGAAGGCACACGTATTTCAACATCATTATCCGTTAACAGCGCGGCCATGTTGCCACCGTCTTTACCGGTTAATGCGACAACCTGCATATCACGGTCATGAGCCGCTTTAATCGCCTCAATCACGTTTTTAGAGCCGCCACTGGTAGAGATGGCTAATAAAATGTCACCTTCATTACCTAACGCACGAATTTGCTTAGAGAAAATCTCGTTATAGCTATAATCGTTCGCAATAGAAGTAACCGTTGAGCTATCCGTGGTTAAAGCGATTGCGGGTAAAGAAGGGCGCTCACGTTCAAATCGATTCAACATCTCAGATGAAAAGTGTTGTGCGTCGCCCGCAGAACCACCGTTGCCGCAGCTTAAAATTTTGCCGCCATTAATTAGGCTACCAACCATCATACCCGCTGCATGTTCGATGTAAGGGGGTAATAGTTCCGCTGCTTGAGCTTTTGTCTCAATGCTGGCACTGAAATGCTGCAATAAACGATCTTGCACAGATAACGCTCCTAAGAGGGTGTTCTTAATAAGCTGTCATCATACGAAAATCTAATGCCAGCGGGAAGAACTTTGAGAAGGTTTCTCAATAATAATTATAATAAGGGCGACAAGGCACAAGGTTTTAGAATGCGTTTTTAATCCACTCTAACTGATCTTGCTGCTCAATACCGACAACATCAAAACGACAAGGAGGCGGCGTATTACCAAAGTTTTTCAATAAATAGAACTCAGCAGCACGCCTTAATTTACGCTGCTTACCTGCGGTTATGCTCGCTAGAGCGCCGCCAAATTCATTACTTTCACGGTAGCGCACTTCAACAAAGACTAAATACTCATCATTTTTGCTATTTGGATCTTTCATGATGAGATCAATCTCACCACTCTTACACAGAAAATTACGCTCAATTAATGAAAAGCCCTTAGCCAGCAAATAGTCTTCGGCCAAGCGCTCTTTATCATCACCTTTGATACGTTTTTCTGTTCTTTTATCGTCATTGTTAAACCACATGGCAATCCTTGCTGTGTGAGTACCGCTTTTAGGGGCTATTTAAGTTTAAGGCTCATCCGAGCTGATCGCTTTCGGAATGCCTCTGACGAATCGTGCCATAGGCATTTTTCGATGTATGCGTCCTTCACTATCCATTGAAAGATCGCCGGTAACGCCAAAAATCTTACTATCAGGAAGTACCGATAGCTGGCTTAACCGTGGATAAAGGCGGAATGCATCAACCCCCATTGCATAAAGACGGGCATAGCTGCCTTTCGCGCGTTTGTGGTTTTTTTGCACAATGCTTTTGATTTCAGAATCTTCTAATAACCAAGGCAAATCAGTAAAATAGATACCATTTAAATCTTGGTCTTTTTTACGATTATTTTTGCCAGAGAATATTTGAGAGGTCGAATAAATAGGCAAATCACCGGCAAAGTTGAAATCGAACATCGGACGAATTTGGCGACCTTGAATAGGCATCGCTAATAAGAAAACCCAGTCGGCATCTTGGCGACGGCGCGCTTCAAATTCTAATGGCTCAGCCATGATACGGCGAATAGCCTTGTAGCGTTTTTGGCTATCATCAACGTTTAATAACGCTTTGATTTCTGGGTTGTAATCTTTTTGCTGCTTATAGAATCGCTGCTCAGCAACATCACCGCCTAACTGAATCCAGCGTATTTCAAATGCGGTATAAATGCGTTTGCCCCAGTCATTATCAGGTGCAACTGCAAGCACACGGCGCAAACCTTGCTGAAAAGCATGTTCAGCAATTAAGCGCGCTTCATCTTCAGCCGCCAAACCATACTGATATAAATCGTCCGGCATCTCACCGACCGCACCACTGTCTGAATAATTCAGCGCTAGCGTAGGTAAAGGCAGCTTTTCTAGTTTGGCCAACGAATTCACTTGGCGCTTTTCTAATGGCCCAATAACCCATTCCGCTTCTAAGGCTTTTGCATCACCATAAGCGAGGCTAATACTGCCTGCCGCACTCGTATCAATGATACTAATCATCGGCACGTCATAACCACGCTTGAGCGTTTGGTAATAAGCGGCCATAAAACCATCACGCACAGCCTGACCACTATTGGCTAAATTGCCTGAAAGCGGCAACATTAACGCAATGTGCTTCGGTTGCTGCTTCGCTACTTGAGCTAAAAGTGCTAAACCGCCAGGTAGATCAAGACTGGCTGGGTGGCGAGGATGAGCAGTGCGCCACGCTTGCACAGCCATAACATGCTCTTTCAACGTATATTCAGGATTTTTAGCAATCGCAGCCAATTGCAACCAGTCAGAAAACTGAGTATTCGCCGCTGTTTCAGCCCATTTTAATAAATTCTCAAGGGACAAATTAGTCAGGTCTTTCCAGATCTGCTGGTGATTTTGCTTTTTAATATCACCGTCTAGAATGGACGATAAAAAGTCACGCTCACGGGCCGCGGTTAAAAATTGACCACTAAGTTCGTGAAACTCGGCTTTTAACAACCCATATTTTATTTGCTTCTTCGTGCTGCTTTGATTGAGCTGATCGCGGTTGATGCGACTTAATACTTGCTGAGATTGGTCGATGTTCTTTTGTTTAATCGCATACTCAAGCGCGAGTAAATTGTATTGCAGCGTTTCTTTGGGTGTTCGGGCAGAGAAGTTTAATTGTTGCAATAATTGATCAGCATTGCGAAACTCTCCTGCATCGATGGCTCGCTGGGCTTGTTTAAGCAAATTCGATGCTGGCTCAGCAGTGATTACGCCATCTTCTGTTATTATTTCGCGACTAGGCTTTTGAGCGCAACCAACTAGGCTCATCAGTACTACAACGATCAACAATTTTTTAGAGTTCATCCTCAATATGCATCCACAGTCTGAACAACA
>TARA_B110000008_G_scaffold201917_1_pt1 | contig 20458 bp, 19 predicted proteins | sample TARA_B110000008 | Tara Oceans TARA_B110000008 (sample SAMEA4396496) | marine metagenome | biome: Westerlies Biome; feature: [DCM] deep chlorophyll maximum layer (ENVO:01000326); material: water (ENVO:00002006), including particulate matter (ENVO:01000060) such as... | depth 40 m
TCCAGAGCCTACAAACCCAATTTCTAGACTGTAGTTTGTAAATTTATTTCTTTTTAGATTATTTTCTATGACCGGCTTAAACTCTTTTTGAGCCTCAACACTCAGTATAAATTTAGCTGTCGAAGTCATGAGTGATGAAAAGGCACCTCGATTTGCCCCAATATCAAATACATAATTAATATTTTTAAATATTTCTTTTGGCAGATGTTTAAAATAACAATTACGAATATAAATTTCTCTTACTACGCCGAACGCATAAGTTCCATCTTTTATCTTTTGATCACAATAATAGCAATCAAATTTAAATTTATTACCGTTATAAGTAAAATTTTCAACATGATTTTTGCCCATTTTTTTATCCAAAGGCCTAAGATCTTTGAACTCAAATATACTTAAAATACTAGAAATAAAATTAAAAATATATCTAACATAAGACTTAAAACCTAGAACATTGACAGCTCTAATTGTTAACAGATTATTAGTAAATTTTTTTATTATCATATTATTAATTAAATAACTTTATTAAACGCAGAGTGTATTAAAACACTCTCCGCTTCCATACAAAGATTTATAACCTGATCCACATCTTTAACATAAATTGTATTTCCAAATTCCTTAGGAGAGTTAATTTCATAAACCTCTCTTTTTATTGGATTATAACTAATTGGTTTAAATCCATAGGATGAAATTAACATATGTATATCGTTATCTGTATAGCCAAATTCTTCACCACTTCCATTGAGTTCAATAATGATTAAAAAGACCTTTCCACTATTAAATAGTTCTTTAGCCCCTTTTAAAACCTCCATTTCAAAACCTTCAACATCAATTTTAAGAAATAACGAAGCATCAGTTTCAATATCAATTTCGTTATCTAAAGTTGTAATACTTACTATAGAAGTATTCTCTTCATTAATATCAGATACTTTATTTGTTGTATCATGATCGTTAATAAAATACAGTTGTCCTGGCTTAGATCCTACTCCTTTACTAATGGCCTTAACTTTATGACTAACTCTATTTATATTAATGTTATCTAGAAGTCTTTTAAAGGTTTCATTGATGGGTTCAAAAGCTATAACTCTAGAGCCTACTACTTTTGAAGCAAGGACAGAATATACTCCCGAATTTGCTCCAACATCAATAAAAACATCTTCTTGTTTGATAGTATGAAGCAAGAACATCATATCTTCATATTCCATTAACCCGTTATAGTAATTTCCAGTAATACTTGTCTCCCCCTTTCTCATTATCAGCTTAGATTCATTTACCCAAGAAAAGATTTTTTTACTATTCAAAAAAAGGTTGGAAAATTGCCAAGAAAAGAATTTTACTAAAACTGCAAAACTTTTTCCCTTGGTTAAAGGGTGTGAGTACAAAAATTTAATTGTTTTAAAAATGTTGAGCATAGAGATGCAATTAATTATTAAATTAATTCTTTACTATAAAGCCATCACCAAATACATTAGAAATAGCTTCTTCAGCGGTAGTGTTGTTTTTTTTCATATATTTTTTAATTTCATCGACTTTAGCATCTACAAGATATCTGTACCAAAATCCCTGTAAAAAATGAAAATTCATGCCCTCTATTCCATCTAAAAATCCTAAACGAAATACATAACGATATAAAAAATATGTAAGTGCCCTTAAACCCCTAGGCAGGCGAGCATATACATTCTCTTTAAACCATCTCTTAATCTCAGTTCTTTTTCCAATCTTGATGGAAGCTATCGTATTAAATTCATTGAAGTTATATTCCAAATTTAATAAATCTACTGCTTCTCTTGTTGCATAATTATTATGTTTATTAACCCACCATGAAAGGTTATTCAAATTATCATCTATAATCTCGCCTTTTAGAGCTTGAGTATTTCCAGTTACAAAAATATGCTCGTCCATCCAACGGTTTTCACATTCTCCATAACCATATTTGAACAAACGCAAAACTTGAACTGGAAATACTCCACCATGCTTAATAAGCCTACCTTGAAAACACATTCTTCTATTCAAATATAAGCCATTTACATTATCTTCAATATTTGAAAGAATCGATTTAATTTCCTGACTTAGATCATTAGTTAAATACTCATCAGCATCAATACGAAGAATCCAATCAGTTGATTTATCTAACTGCTTAAGGGCCCAATTAAATTGCTGTGCCTGATTTATAAATTCATTACAAATAACTGAAGCACCATAATCTTGAGCAATCTTATGAGTATTATCGCTAGAAAAAGAATCAACAACCAAAACAGAATTTTTAATCCCATTTAAACTTGATAGGCATCTAGCAAGATGCTTTTCTTCGTTAAGAGTAAGAATGATAACTGTAAGGTGCAAAATCTATACCTATAATCTAATTATTTCTATTAGGAATTGGATATTTTGAATCAAAAACAAAAGAATTATCAGGAAAACAAATAGATGTTGAATGAGGTAGTATTACTCCAGGTGCACTTCCAAAAAAATCCACTCTATTCAATCCAGAGTCTTTAAAACCCTCAAAAAAATTATAGCCTTCAGAGTTATCACAAATAATACACCCATCTTCAGCTAAATAATTTAATGATATTTTAATCATTTCAAAACGAGCTAAGCCATCAATCACAATAACATCGTACTTTTCAATTCCTATTGAATCAAGGTACTTATTGACTTGAGATACATTAATATCTGCACTTTCAAGTGAGACATAATTTAATTCTACATTTATTGGCATGGATGATTTAATTTGATCAAACCAAGCCTGATCGCCTTCAAAAGTAACAACCTTTTCAGCTCTTCTTGCCCACCACAAAGTAGATTGACCTCCACCAAACTCAAGTACTTTTTTTGACTTGTATGTTCGATTTTTTAAAAAATCGATACATGAAAAAGTGTACCAAGGAATAGGATCTCCTTTTTTTGTGACTGCTTTCATTACAAAGGCACTTCGAAAATAACCAGAATTATATGCAAAAATATAAGGGCCAAAAAAAGCTGTTAAAAAACTTCTTATTGGCTTAAATACCCAGCCTGGGATTATTTTTTTGATTATTGAAGTCAGCTTTAGTATCATAATATATTAAACAAAATTAATAAAAAATTATATTTTATCTTTTTTTTTCAAAATATAATTTCCTAAACACATTGCATCCATATCTGTTCGATTGAAGCAATCATAAGCTTGCTGAGGAGTGTCAACAACAGGTTCATTTTCGTTAAAACTGGTATTCAATAGCATGCCAATGCCAGTTTTTGATTTAAACTTTGAAATTAAATCATAATATAAAGAATTACTCTGCTTATCTACAGTTTGCAATCTTCCAGTTCCATCAACATGGGTAATTGCTGGGAGTCTTTTCTGCCACTTTTCTTTAACTTTAACCACATGCATCATAAATGGACTGTCAACATCTTGTTCAAAGTAAGTTGTAACATCCTCTTTTAAAACACTAGGCGCAAAAGGTCGAAAAGACTCTCTTCGTTTAATTTTAGAATTTATAATATTTTTCATATCTTTTACAGAAGGATCAGCTAGTATAGACCTATTACCCAGGGCTCGGGGGCCCCATTCACTTCTGCCCTGGTACCAGCCAACCACTAATCCTTTGGACAATAAAGTAGAAGCCTCATCTATTAATTCTCCATGGTCTTTACACTTTTTAACCAAAAAACTACTTTTTTCAGCAACTTTTCTAATCTGCTCATCAGAGTACTCTGGACCCCAAAAGGCATGCTTCATATGAAACCTTTCTTCACGGCCTAAAGTTTCATGCCAGACATGAAATGCAGCACCCAAACAAGTTCCATCATCGGATGATGCTGGTTGCAAATATGGAGTAGTAAATTCTGTTTCACGTAAGATACGGGCATTTGCTACTCCATTTAATGCACATCCTCCAGCCATAGCAAGTTGATTAGTAGGTACTAAACTATGAAGTTTTTTAATACAATGAACTGAAGCCTCCTCAAAACGTACTTGAGTTGATTTAGCAATATCCATTTCTTTTTGAGATAGCTCCTGATTTCTTGGCCTGGGCTTACCTAAAAGAGCCTCTAATTTGTTTGTATAAAATTTACCCATTCGTATTCGATTTTCTTCATCGACATCATCACTAGAACCGCCGCTATGCATTCCAAAACAACCTTTTTCTAATTCAAACCACCTATCTTCATTCAACTTTACCAATTTTTCCATTACTTGCTTATGAGTATTTTGACCATATGGTGCAAGGCCCATAACTTTGTACTCCTCTCCAAAATCATCAAAACCTATAAACTGACAGAGTGCAGTATAAAAAAATCCTAAACTATTAGGTAGTAAAACCTTATCAAGTACTTCTATCTTGTTCCCTTCACATTTTGCAGCCATTAAACTCGCAAAATCACCAGAGCCATCATATGAGAATCCTGCTGTAAGAGTTTCAAATGGCGAAACATAGTATGCACTAGCTACATGAGCTAAATGATGTTCAACTTCTATTACTTTGAGGTTTAACTTATCTTTATCTTCATCACATGCATCAGCTAATTGATCGAAAATACTTTTAACTTTTTTACCACGCTTAAAGTGCTCAACTACGGCCCCAGCAGATTTAATAGGATTTTTAGAAACATATTTAAACTTAGCAGATAAATTTGCTCCTGGATCTCTTGCTATGGCAACATAAGAAACATCTCTAAGTGACAAATTAGAATCTAAAAGAACCCTCCTAATAGCATTTGCAGGGAAGGATGAATCATGTTTTATTCTTTGACCAAGCCTTTCTTCAGAAACAGCTGAAACCAATTTTCCATCAACTAATAAACAAGCCGCAGAATCTGCATGGAATGAATTAAATCCTAATATTACCATTATTTATATTTTTTCATAAAATAAATTACGATTTAAAATTTACAAAATCTGGTCTTTTGCCATCATTTACAATCCAGGAATAAGCTCTAGCTGTATCTGAAGCTATAAAACTCCAGTCATAAATTTTAACGTATTCAATCGCATTCAAACTCATTATATTTCTTTTGGAATCACCAATTAAAATAGCTTTTTTTATTACTTTAGATATTGAATTAACAGAAGTGTCGACCCACCAACCACAATTATATTTTTCAAGGTCTGACCAAGGCGCCTCATGTGTCGTAATGACTGGAACTCCATATGACAATGCCTCTAAAATCACTAATCCAAAATTTTCTGAAAGTGATGGCAAAATAAATAAATCAGCATCTTTAAAAACCTGGTTTTTACTCTCATGAAAAACTTCACCTAAATACTCAACTGAATCAGAAATATTTAAATCATTAATTAGTGAAAAAATATCTTTTAAATAACCTTCTGTATCAGGGCCAGCAATTTTTAACTTCCATCCATCATGGTTGCTTATTGCCCATGCTTTTAAAAGATTCTCTAGGCCTTTTATTGGATGAATCCTTGAAAGAAACAAAATAGTTCTTTCTTTGCCTTTTTTTATACTAATTCTACTTTCATAAGTAGTTTCATTATTTTTTAATTCAATTCCATTTGGTATCACTGCAATTGGTCTAGAGATTCCAAGAGCTCTTAATGTTTGAAGTTCATTCGTTGAGGTAGCGATTAGCATATCAGCACAAGCAATATCTTTTTGCTGGAAAATACTCAAAGCAATATTTTTTTTAAATGTTTTAAATTTTAGTGCATTGGGCATAAGCATCCCACGCGTATGAATAATATATGGAATTTCAAATCTTCTTGCTAAAATTATAGTCCAATGGTTATGCAGTGACCATAAACCATGTATGTGGATAACAGCAGTTTGTTTTTTTTTAATTAGCTGATAAAACTTAAAAAACGAAGCTATTGAAAGTTTTTTAAATAATTTGCTTTTAGTTTTATACTCAATAATATTAACTTTATTTGATTTAGGCTTAATAGTCTGTTCACCAATTAATTTTTGTGAAAACAAAGTAATTGAAAATTGATTTTCCTTAGAAAGAATATCTATTAACTTAACTATTGATCTTGATGGCCCACCTGATTTAGTATGAAGGTCAGCAACCACATGAATTACATGAGTTTTATTGGAATCAACCATCTGTAGAAAGAATTTTAATTACAGCAGCAAAAACTTCATTTACTGAAATCAGATTTAAACAAGCATTTTTATTTTGTAAACATTCACTAAGCATACACCCAGAACAATTTATATCTTTTCTAATTGAGATATTATTTCTACCAAATGGCTCCCAAAGACCTGGGTAATCTCTTCCACTAAAAATTGAAACACAAGGAGTACCAACCATTGCTGATAAATGCATTATGCCCGTATCATTCCCTATGTAAATATCAGATTGTCTTATTAACTCTGCAGATTCGCCCAAAGACAAATCTCCACAAAAGTTATTATCATTCATGCCCCATTCTGAAAGCAAATCATTGGCTAAATTACGATCTTCTAAACCTCCAAGAATTAGTAAATCTGGGGTCTTAAACTCTTCAATAAGTTTAAAGCCAAGTTCAACAAAAGATTTTGAATCCCAGCACTTTGATGGCATTTTAGAGCTAGGCCCTATAATAAATCTTCTTTTACTTGAGGAAAAATTATAGCTTGCTAACTTCTTTTCTAAACTTATTAATGAATCTTGATTAGAATCTAGTTGGATTTTTTTAATATGTTCTGATGAGCCAACTTGCTTAAGAATTCTTTGCCATTGAGGTGGCATTATTTTTAAACCTTTACTTTTTTTAATAGGGTATTGGACTATGTCTAAAGCAGAGTATTTTGAAAAAGTAAATAAAAATTTAAAAAACAGATAGTCACGCCATTTATTTTTAAAATTTGCACGTAAGACAATGTTGTAAACATAAGAGGGCCTTATATCTCTTAGTCTCTTAATTAATTTAATCAAATAGTGAAGTTTGAATATTTGACTTGGATCATAAAATATAACTTGATCAATATTGGAAGTAAGTTTTAGAACTTCCCATGAATTTACATAGTTTTTTTCAGAATGCTTATCTGTTAATAGTGTAATGGAGCAATTTTGATGCTTAAGCCTAATCGCATCAATAGCAGGAATAGTAACCAGTGTATCCCCTAATTGCCCTATATGATAAATTAATATTTTTTTCAAAGCACTATATAACTCTATTTAAACTTAGGCTCTTTATAAAGCTGTTCTAATGTATCTACAGTATGAATAAAATCATATCTATCAATAACATTTTTTAGTAACGTTTTAGATGGTAAATTTTGCCTCGCACATTTAATAGATTTTGCGAGTGATTCAATTTCACCTAAAGGATATCTAAATTGAGGATTAATTTCTTCAACTAGATCTTCTGAAGACCCGCAAGCATCACTTGCAACACATGGAAGACCTGAAGCCATAGCTTCATTAACTACCAGACCCCAAGTTTCATCTGCTTCACTTGGAAGAACTAATAAATCAGCGGCTACATAAGCTTCAGAAATTTTAGATTGATTAACAAATCCTGTGAATGACGCTGTTGGAAATAAACTATTAGAACCAACCTTATTATTATTTTCGAAAACAACGTTAGAATTTTTCTTCAAATCCCCTTCAAGAGTTCCTGTGCCCACAAAAAGAATATGATATTTATTATGTGGATCAATTTTTTTTAAACTCTCCACTGCTTCAATAATATCACCCGGTCTCTTTTTAGCAATAAACTTTCCAACAAAAAGAATGCAAAATGAATTACTTTTTATATTCCAATAATTTCTAATAGAATTTCGATTTTTTTGATTTAACTTAGCTTGAAATTCAAATCTTCTATTTTCAATGCAATAAGGTGCCGAATAAAACTTACTATTAGTAATTCCAAAATTTTCATACAATCTTTTATTTGCTTTGCCTATTGTTAAGAATCTATCTATTCTAGAAAAAAAATACTTTAAAAATAATTTTTTAAAGTTATTTTTAATAAGTGATTGATTTACTTTTAAATCATTACTTTCAGCCCTTAGCCAAAAAAAATTTCTCTTCTTACTAGATAGCATTGCAATTTCGATAAAAGCCCTGACATTCCAACCCAATAAAAGAATATGAGTAGTCTCTATACTTTTAATTTTTGATTTAAAATCTCTTGGTAACTTTGCCGACCAAAAATCAGTTATTTTTTTTGGACAATGAACCTCTGAAAAACGAGACGGGTAACCTTCCAATAAATCTATATCCCACTTGATAGTTTTCCCAAATTGAATATCATATGATGGTTCAACGCCATGGGACGTTAAATAAAGTACTTCAAATTCAATATTGGATCTTTTAGCTAATTCTTTCCATATTGGAACTTGATATTGAATAGGGTGTGTTGCAACTATAATCAACATAAAATTAAATTACTTGAATCTCATTATTAATAAACCGACTCAAATTACTTTCATTATTTGTAATGACTTTTTGATCACCGATAAATGCAGACCATAATGAAAATGTTGAGGTAGAAGCTACAATTGTGCCATGAGCAGACATTTTTAAAATTGCATGCCATGCATTATAAGATGAGTCAACACTAAAGTTTTTTATTGACAGCAGTTCATTACTTAATGAAGTCGGATCATCAGTAAAAATTCTTATTTTCTTTCTTGGAAATTCTCGAGCAAGATAACCTAATACCTTTATAAACCATTCATCACTAATTTGCCTAAATGGATCATCTTTAAGTCCTTTTACTGGAAAATCTCCTCTTCTAATATGTATGCAAATATCATCTTTTTTTATCAACTTTAACTCAGAGAATAGCCTATCTCTTTTTTTAGATCTAGCTATTAACATACTTATAAATTCTTCTTTATATTCTTGATTAAAGGATTTAAAAAAATAATATTTATTACTTCCACTTAGATCTTCGATTCCTTTATAAATTATTACCCCATCTTTATCTTTATTTAGAAGATTAAAACTTAACTCGTCGTATTTATTAGAAGAAAAAAGGACTTTCAATTTCATCAATTCATCAAATGATCTCCTTTTAAACAAATTTAAGTAGACTCTTTTATCACTTTCTCCTCTAATAAATGGTCCAATCTTAAGTTGAACTATAGGTGGAAAAATAAAAACACCATTTGTCTCTTTACTTTTTTGAAAAGCCCTATACATAGGGAAAAGATGATTAGCTAGACCAGCTCCTCGAAGTCTAAATATTAGAAAATCACGCTGACTTAACGTAGGGTAGTGAAATATCATTAGTTTGAAGAAGATAGCTTTAGAAAATTTTTAACAAATGCTCTCAATTGAAATTGTTTGATGCCAAAAAGTCTTTTAATGTACATTCGAAACATAATAATAATCATTACACTAATTAGGGAGCCTAAATTAATCATATTAACTCGTAACATTTTAACCATAATGAGAAAAACTTCACTTACATAACTATTCGCTTGACGAATAATTAATATAGTTGAAATACTTGATGCATGCTGACTTGAAGCTATGCCAAGTTGCCTTTGAACATGGCACTTTTTATGAACTTTTGTTTTTCCTTTAGCAATTATTCCTGCAATCCAAAAATGATCGCTACCAACTCCTTCATGAAAATTTTCATCATTTAACATCGCCATTCTAATAAGTCCATAAAAGATTCCATTGTCCTTTACTCTATAATAATAATCAACAAGCCTTGAGCCAGCATTATTTTGAGCGTGGTTATGAGATACTCCAGTATACTTTAAGTACTTTTTGTCATAATATAATGGTATTCCACTAGTTATGGAAGTATCAGGATTACTATCCAAATAATCAACGCAGACTTCAAGGAAATTTTCACTTATCTCATCATCATGGCCAAGGAACATAAAATATTCAGCATTTGCTTGACTTAGTAGGTAATCAAAATTGGCAAAAGCTCCAATATTTTTATCTTGTCGCGTATAAATAAATCTACGATCATTACTCACAATTTCATTACAAATCTCTTGAGTATTATCATTAGAACAGTTATCAGAAATTAAAACCAAAAAATCTTTAAAAGTTTGTCTTTGAATTGATTTTAAAGCATCATATATATAGTCGGATCCATTATATACTGGGACACCAATAACAATTTTTTTCATTTTTATTTTAGGAGGTGCGTCTCAAATAACCGTCAGGAGCAACAGTAATCATTAGTTTATTATGAATACTTTTATCAATTTCAAATTCTGAATGATCTTTAAGATATTCCCAAACTGCGGTCTTTGGATTATTTCCAATATCCCATAAGCGATCTTGGTAAGAATTCTTGGGCATATCCTCAATAAGTGTATCAAAAACTACGCAGTAACTATTTATACTGGTTAATGATGCATATGCATCTAATTCTGCTAATACATGCTCATGGGTATGGTTAGAATCAAGGCAGACTAATATGTTTTTATAATTTTTAGCAATTTCTTTGACCTGTTGAATTATACTTTCATCAACACTAGAGCCTTCAATCATCTGGATACGTGAAGACATAGGGTGATCTTCTATTGCTTTTTTATTATGCGCTCTAATATCAATATCTATACCTAATATTTTACGATTTGATTCATTAGGATTGATTACGACATTAGCCTTGATTGCATCCTCAATATCAAGCATTGCAAGCATTGAGGCGCTGAAAATAAGTGATCCACCATGAGCTATACCAGTCTCAATTATTAAATCAGGTTTAACCTGCCATATAATTTCTTGCATTGCAATAATATCTTGAGGATATTGAATTATCGGACGATTTTGCCATGAAAAATTATAAGAATATTTTGGCAATATTGAAGCCTGCATAAAATCTTTAGCTGAGTTACAAAAAACATCATTCTTCTCCATATTAGCAATTCGTTCTTTGACCTCACTTTTAAAACTATCCATTATTAACTCCACCATTGTTATTAAGATAAAACATTTTCATTTAATTATAAAAAACTCATTATTTTAGATACTATTTAACTCCCACAATACAAGGTGGATCAACTAAATTATCAGGCCTGGCTCCAAATTCAAGTAAGTCTCTTTTCCCATATTCATCAGCAACTTGTTCAGCAAGCTTGCGAACTGTAATTGGAATTCCTGAGCATACATTAATACATCCCTCAGCACTACTAAATGCAATTTCAGCAATAATTTTTCCTACTTCAGATACATCCATGTAATCTCGTATTTGATTTCCGCTTGTTAATTTAACAACCTGATTATTCTCTAATTGATTACGAATATAGGAAACTAAACGCCCACCTCTTTCATCTTCGCCATGCAAATAAAATAGACGACACCATGCAAATTTTATATTTTTTGAGATTAAAAATTGAGATAAAGTTAAATAAGCAGCAGTTTTTGTCGCAGCATATGGAGTTAGTGGCTTAAGTGGAGTAGAAACTGAAAGCATGCCATCCTTTAAATCATACTCAAAACAAGTACCAATACCTACAAACTTTTTTATACCAGCTGCCGCTGCACCTCTTGCAAGATTCAACGTACCTAACAGACAATCAAAATTAATATCTGATGTAAGGTACTTACCGGGAATTGCATACCAAGCAACATGAATTATTGTATCTATATTTTTACATTTTAATTCCCACCATTTTGCAGACTCAGAAAATAAGTCATCAGTTTCAACAATTTTAATTATCCCCTCAATATTTTGAATTTTTTCTTTCCAGCCAGGCCTAACAATTATTGTAATATCAGCTTTTTTTAACTGCAGAGCCTTAATGACTTGCTTTCCAACAAATCCAGTAGCACCAGTTATTAGTATTCTCTGCCTCATAATATTTCCATTTCTGGAATAGTTAGGACAAACTTTCCACCCCACTCACGAACGTAATCTAGTTGAGGAATGATCTCATTTTTTAAATTCCATGGAAGTATAACTACATAATCTGGTTTTTCTTTTTTAATAGCTTTTTCTGCAAAGATTGGAATTCGACTTCCAGGCATATATTTACCTTGTTTTACTGGATTTTTATCTACTATAAAGTCAATCAAGTCAACACCAATACCAGAAAAATTCATCAATGTATTTCCCTTTGCAGCGGCTCCATAGCCTATAATTTTTTTTCCATTTTTTTTGGCTTGAATTAAAAAATTAAGAAAGTCAATCTTAACTTTTTCAACTTTGTATTGAAAATCATTGTAATATTCAAGTGAGCATACTCCTGCATCTTTTTCTATATTTATTAATCTTGAAACAGATGAAGTAAATTCAAATTGGCCTGAATTACTATTTTGAACATAAACTCTTAAACTTCCTCCATGAGTCGTTAATTCTTCAACATCAAAAATTGATAGTCCATTCATTTCAAATATAGATTGAACAGCTGTCAAAGAAAGATAAGAATAATGCTCATGATAAATCGTGTCAAACTGATTCAAATTCAATAAATTTAATAAATGAGGAAATTCAAAAGTTGCAATACCTTGAGGTTTAAGTAATATCGAAAATCCTTTTACAAAGTCATTTATATCTGGGACATGAGCTAACACATTATTAGCTATCATTAAATCTGCCTGCCTATTTTTTTCAGCCAAATCTGTAGCTAAATCCTCTCCAAAAAATTCCTCAATCACTTCTAGGCCTATCTCTCTGGCCTTAAAAGTAGGTCCTGCTGTTGGCTCAATACCAAAGCATGGAATATTACTATTTTTAAAATATTGCAAAAGATATCCATCATTAGAAGCAATTTCAATAACATTACTTAAACTATCAAGATTTAATTTTTGGATAACTTTCTTTACATAATTTTCAGAATGATTCAACCATGAAGATGAATAAGAACTGTAATAAGCATAGTCACTTGAAAACATTTCATTGACTCCAACAAAATCATCTGTCTGAACAAGCCAACAATTAGAACAAACTAAGACTTTTAAGGGGTAACTCTTTTCTGGTAATTTAATGGATTCCTCTGTTAGATATGAGTTAGAAGGTGGAGACCTTCCTAGATCAATCAAAGTATTCTCTAGCTCTTTGTCACAATGTCGACAATTCATAAAAGTTATATCCCTCTAAATGTTGAATCCAACATAGTCTGATTTTGATCCCTTGCTGACATTTCTGATACATTGCATGGCCATTTAATATCTATGTTTATGTCTAAGGGATTTATAACTGATTCAGCAGAGGGAGTATAAAATTCTGAATGTAGATAGATTAATTGGCAATTATCTGTTAAAGCCTGGAAACCATGTGCAAAACCTTCAGGAATAAAAATGCCTTTAAAATTATTGTCACTCAAAACTACAGAATGATATTTTAAAAATGTTTTTGAATCTTTACGAATATCAACAATAACATCTAAAACTTCTCCCTGAATACAAGAAACAACTTTGGCTTCGCTATAAGGTGGATTTTGAAAATGCATTCCACGAATTGAACCTTTTTTTCTTGTCATTGCATGATTAACCTGAACAAAAGATTTAATTAAACCAATTTCTTTGAAATCTTTTGCGCAAAAAAGTCGACTGAAAAATCCACGATGATCGCTTATATTCTTTCGCTCAAATTCATATAAATTATCTATAGGTGTGCTTATAAAATTAAAGGATTCACTCATTTAACTGACATTCCTTTTGATAGTATTCAATTTGATTAACACTAAATTTATGCATATCTTGTCTGCTATTCCATTTTTTATACCATTGTACGGTTTCAAAAATACTTCTATCAAGATGCCAAACTGGAGTCCAATTAAGTTTAGAGTTAGCTTTTGAGCAATCAAGTCCAAGTATATGAGCTTCGTGAGGATGAAAATTATTATCCTGCTTCCAAGATGCATTCTTTCCCCAGACTTTAACCACAATATCAACTAACTTTGACACACTAGCTACATCTTCACTGTTAGGACCAAAATTCCAGCCTTCAGAATACTCCTTAGGAGCTTTTATTAGCTGCTGGCATAGCAGTATATAACCTGAAAGAGGTTCTAAAACATGCTGCCATGGTCTGGTAGAAAGTGGATTCCGCACTATAAGTGGATTATTGCTTAAAAATGCTCTTATCGCATCAGGAATTAGTCTATTTTTTGCCCAGTCACCGCCGCCAATAACATTGCCTGCTCGGCCTGTTGCGAGAGCAACACCCTCATTCTGAAAAAAAGATTGGCGGTATGCAGAACTAATTAATTCTGAACAACCTTTGCTGCTACTATATGGATCAAAACCACCCATTGGATCTTTTTCAGTATATCCAATATCAATTTCGTTATTTTCGTAACATTTATCACTTGTAATATTTAAGATAGCTTTAACGCTGGGAGTTTTTCTAATAACTTCAAAAAGGTTTACAGTTCCCATAATATTAGTAGAATAAGTTAATTGAGGGTTAGTGTATGATTCTTTAACTAATGATTGAGCTGCCATATGGATCACAATTTCTGGGCTTATATCTAACATCTTTTTAGTAAATAATTCTATATCTAGAATATTGCCATATATGCTCTTCTCTATAAATGACTCAACTTTGGCTTCTTTAAAAAATGAAGGACTATTAGGCGGATCTATTGCATATCCGTATACTTTTGCACCTAATTTAGTTAGCCATAATGATAACCATCCTCCTTTGAAGCCAGTATGTCCAGTTATCAGAACACGGCGACCTTTCCAAAATGGTTCTTCGATCACCATGTCTTCCATGGCGCTTTATCCTCATTCCATAAATTATTTAAAAGTATTTTCTCTCTTAATGTATCCATAGGTTGCCAAAATCCATCATGTTGAAAAGCTGCAAGCTCTCCATCTGAAGCTAACTTCGAAAGTGGGGACCCTTCCCAACTCGTTTGGTCGCCATCGATTCGATTAATTACATTAGGGCTTAGTACAAAATATCCACCATTAATCCAACTACCATCTCCATCAGGTTTTTCTTGAAAATGATCTATTAATCCATCACTTTTAATTTTAATTGCTCCAAATCTTGCTTGTGGTCTAACAGCAGTAAGTGTAGCTTCTTTCCCAAATTTCTTGTGATACGATATTAAAGCACCAATATTCACATTACTAAGTCCATCACCATAAGTGAAACAGAATGATTCTTCATCTTTAACATATTCCTGAACTCGTTTCAATCTCCCTCCAGTAAGAGTTTCCAGGCCAGTATCAACGAGAGTTACTGTCCATGGTTCTGCATTATTTTGATGGACATCAAAACTGTTATCTTTCATATTAAAGGTAATATCTGACATATGAAGAAAATAATTAGCAAAGTACTCTTTAATAACATATCCTTTATACCCGCAGCAAATAATAAATTCATTTACACCATGACTTGAATATGTCTTCATAATGTGCCATAGAATTGGCATACCACCAATTTCAACCATTGGTTTTGGTTTTGAAGTGGTTTCTTCACTTAGACGAGTACCTAAACCGCCAGCTAAAATAACTGCTTTCATATTATGATTACCTCAAAGTTTCATTTAATTATATTAGTTTAGAACAAAATATATTTATAAAAAATTAGCCATCACATAATTTTGCCAATCTCTTTGACCATGCTGAATTTTTTTGTTAGTCTTTTTTTTCATAAACCAAGCTTTAACTGGAACTGTGAAGCCAGTCTTTGATCTAGACAATATATCTGGCAAAAGTGGAGGAGATGCGCAATTTGCTAAATCTTTCTTTAGATATGGTTTTGTATTTAGAATATAAGAGTTCATATAAAGATAAGTTAGTACATTTTTATCAACTAAAGGCACTCTAATTTCCAATGAATGTGCCATTCCAGCCCAATCAGTATCTCGTAATAATTGACATCTCATGTAATGAGATGATTCGAAATATGAAACAGTAGCATGATTATTTAAAAAATCTAGTTCATTTATATGAAATAAAGTTTTTTCAATTTTATTTAGACCTTCTAACATAAATTCTTTCGTATACTTAGCTCCATGAAATTCCAAATCTAATAATGAATTTAACTCCCAGGGCATTCTTGTAGCCCTTCTCAGTAGATAGGCTCCTTCCCAAGTCGATCCATACTCGAACAAGCTTGCATATTTAATAGATGTGAAATTTTGAAATAATGGCTTTATAGCTTTACGAATTATGCGTCCTAATTTAGGTTTAATATGAAAGAATTTATTCAATTTAATAATTTTGTGTAGTTGATGAAATGAAGGGTAGCCACCAAAAAATTCATCGCCCCCTAAACCTGAAATCGCAACTTTTAATCCAAGTTGAGAGGCTGCTCTTGAGACAAGCCATGTATTAATACCATCTGTACTTGGCTGATCCATTGAGTCTATAAACTCAATAAAATCTTGCTCAAAATCATTAATATCAATCCAGATTGTGCTATGTTGACTTCCATATTGGTTGGCAATTTTTTCAGCCAAAATAGTTTCATCAGAATAAGTCCCTTGATACTCCTTAAATCCAAGAGTAACTGTATGTATTTGAGACTTAAATTCTGAGGCAATGGCAACAAGAGTTGAAGAATCAATTCCAGCTGATAGGAAAATACCGATTGGGACATCTGAAATTAGATGATGCTTAACTGAATCTTTAATGGCATCTCTTAGAGAGTTATATTCTTCATTAACATTACTCAAATCAATTAAATCTTTAGTTTGAATATCGTTTTTTGGGTATTGTGATTGAATCATTGTCTTAACTGTTTCAAATTTACCTGTATTTTTATCACCTCCATATTCAATACTCAACCATGTTCCAGGCTCAAGACTCACTATTCCTTTATGTAATGTCCATGGTTCAGGAATATACCCCCAAATCCAGTAACCAATGTGACCTGCGGATTCAGGTTCAGAATTAATGTTTTTCCCAGCTAATAGCGCTTTAACCTGAGATGCAAATCGCAGTATCTTGCCATCATCATAAAGATACAGAGGCTTAATTCCAAAAGAATCTCGTGCAAGAAATAATCTCTTTTGTTCCACATCAAATATCCCAAAAGAAAACATACCACGCAACTTACTACACATATTTTCACCATCACGAAGATAAAGATTTAAAATCACTTCCGTATCAGTTCCGGTATTGAATAAAAATCCTTGAGCTTCAAGTTCTTCTTTCAACTCTAAATAATTATATATCTCACCATTAAAGGTGATTGCGCATCTGCCATCATTTGACCACATGGGCTGATCGCCCTCTGGTCTAGGATCAATAATTGCTAGTCGTCGATGGGCCAGCCCAATTGTTTTATCTTCAGAAAGCCAAACCCCCTCTCCATCAGGACCTCTATTGATCATTTTATCCCTAATGCGAAGAAGCTCTTCTGAAGAGATAGAACGTGCACTTAGATCATATGAAAAGATTCCAGCAATACCGCACATATCTGTTAACTATATAAATTAAACATAAATTTTCCAGTCAGAGAAATCACTTATTTTTAAAAGCCTCAAAAAAAGGAATTGTCTTCAAAAGGCCCTCTCTTAATTGAATTTTTGGCTCCCAATCTAAGAATTTTTTTGCAATAGTTATATCTGGTTGACGTTGAATTGGATCATCAGCAGGTAATGGCTGATAACACAGTTTTGATTTGGAACTAGTAAGTTCGATAATCATAATAGCTAGCTCTTCAACTGAAAATTCGAATGGATTTCCAAGATTAATTGGTCCACGCAAACCATCTTCAGAATTCATCAATTTTACGAAGGCATTTATAAGGTCGTCTACAAAACAAAATGAACGGGTCTGGCTGCCATCCCCGTATATTGTAATCTTTTCGTTATTAAGCGCTTGCATAATAAAATTTGAAACAACTCTACCATCATTAGGATCCATACTTGGGCCATATGTATTAAAAATACGTGCTACTTTAATTTGCAAAGCATACTCACGATAGTAATCAAAAAAAAGGGCTTCAGCACATCGCTTCCCCTCATCATAGCAAGACCTAATTCCATTCGGATTTACATGTCCCCAATAACTTTCAGGCTGAGGATGTATTTGTGGATCACCGTAGACTTCACTAGTAGAAGCCTGCATAATTTTAGCTCCGGATCTTTTAGCAAGATCAAGCATATTAATTGCACCTTGAACACTAGTTTTTGTTGTTTTAATAGGATTATGCTGATAATGAATTGGCGAAGCTGGACAAGCTAAATTATATATTTCATCTACCTCAACATATAGTGGTTCGCACACATCGTGTTTTAATAACTCAAAGTTTGGATTGCCAATTAAATGATGAATATTTTTTTTTGCCCCTGTATAAAAATTATCCAAGCATAAAACATTACTTCCATCTAGTAGAAGCCTTTCACAAAGATGAGAACCTAAAAAACCTGCCCCACCAGTTACTAATACTCGCTTATTGTTCTTTTTCATATAACTCTTTGAACCAGGCATATGTCAAAGTAAGGCCATCTTTTAAATCAATTTTATGCTTCCATCCCAAAGCTTCAATTTTACTAACATCGATTAATTTTCGAGGAGATCCATCTGGTTTATCTTGGTCAAACCTCAACACTCCATTAAAACCAACTACTTGTTTCATTTCTTCGCACAATTCACGAATAGTAATATCAACACCAGTTCCAACATTAATATGGGATAACCTTGGATTATAATTAGACTTATACTGATCTTCATCGAGCTCTAAAACAAATAAAGATGCTTCTGCCATGTCGTCAACATATAAAAATTCACGCATTGGTTTTCCAGAACCCCAAACTATTATCTCATCATCAGATTTTATTTTTGCTTCATGCATTCTTCTCATTAAAGCCGGGATTACATGCGAATTCTCAGGATGAAAATTATCATTAACTCCATAAAGATTTGTTGGCATTACTGAACGAAAGTCAGTTTTATGTTGCCTATTGTATGACTCACACAGCTTAATACCTGCAATTTTTGCAATAGCATAAGGCTCATTTGATGGCTCTAAAATATCAGTGAGCAATGCATCTTCACGCATTGGCTGATTAACCTCCCGAGGATAAATGCATGTACTTCCTAAAAACAAAAGGCGCTTTACTTCTAACTTATATGAGGCATGAATAATATTTGCCTGAATCATTAAATTATCATAAATAAAGTCAGCTGGATAGGTGCTGTTAGCATGAATTCCTCCTACTTTAGCTGCAGCAAGTATTACAAAATCGGGCTTCTCTTTATTAAAAAATTCATCAACTTTAATCTGGTTTGTTAAATCAAGCTCACCCCTATTCCTTAAGACAAGGTTTTTAAAACCTCTTAACTTAAGTTGACGAACAATTGCAGATCCAACTAGGCCTCTATGGCCGGCAACATAAACTTTGTCATTTATGTTCATATTAATTTTAATTCACTCAAAAAAGCTGGGAGATTTATAACCATTTTCCCTCATAAGTAAATCTCGTTTAGCAATATTGATATCTGCTTCCATCATTTCATTAATCATTTCATTAAAAGTGATTTTTGGCTCCCAACCTAAAATAGTTTTTGCTTTTGTCGCATCGCCAAGAAGAGTTTCAACTTCAGTCGGCCTAAAATAACGAGAGTCAACTGCAACAACGAGCCTACCAGTCTCAGTATCGAAACCTTTTTCATTAACTCCTTCCCCTTCCCATCTAATAGTTTTATCCAAAAAAGCCCAAGAAAAATTTACAAAATCTCTAACTGAATATTGAACTCCAGAAGCAATACAAAAATCTTCTGGAGCATCTTGCTGCAGCATAAGCCATTGCATCTCCACATAATCTTTTGCATGCCCCCAATCCCTCAAAGCACTCAAATTTCCAAGATATAGAGTGTCTTCTAAACCTAGAGAAATACGAGCTAACGCCCTTGTTATTTTTCTGGTAACGAATGTTTCTCCCCGAACTGGAGATTCATGATTAAACAAGATACCATTACACGCAAAAATTCCATAAGCATCCCGGTAATTGACCGTTATCCAGTATGAATAAAGTTTAGCAACTGCATAAGGTGAACGAGGATTAAATGGAGTATTCTCATTTTGAGGCGTTTCTACAACATCTCCATACAGCTCTGAAGTAGAAGCTTGGTAAAATTTAGTTTTACTCTCTAGGCCCAACAATCGAATTGCATCAAGTATTCTTAATGCGCCTAAACCTACCGTATCAGCAGTATACTCAGGACTTTCAAATGATACAGCAACATGAGATTGAGCGCCTAAATTGTATATTTCATCAGGCTCAACTTCTTTAATAATTCGCACAATACTCATAGAGTCAGACAAATCTCCGTAATGTAGAAAAAAATTTCTATTTTTTATGTGAGGAGGCTGATAAAGATGATCAATACGCTCTGTATTAAAGGATGATGCACGGCGCTTGATACCATGGACAAAATAACCCTTAGTCAGAAGGAATTCTGCAAGATATGAGCCATCTTGACCTGTAATTCCAGTTATTAATGCTACTTTATTCATGATATTTATTAGAAGTGATAATGTAATTATAGTTATGAAATAATTAATTTTTGTTATCTTTTATTCTATTAGCGTCATATTTTAATTTTCCAATTTCTTCCTCTAGGATTTTGTACTCTTTCATTTTTAATTTTAGAAAAACAAAAGTAAGCTTTCCTTTTTCTTCAATCCCTTTAG
>TARA_B110000008_G_scaffold59951_1_pt1 | contig 20352 bp, 21 predicted proteins | sample TARA_B110000008 | Tara Oceans TARA_B110000008 (sample SAMEA4396496) | marine metagenome | biome: Westerlies Biome; feature: [DCM] deep chlorophyll maximum layer (ENVO:01000326); material: water (ENVO:00002006), including particulate matter (ENVO:01000060) such as... | depth 40 m
TTTTGGAGATAAAATATGGCTTTCACAACACTTAAAGATCTTGGGTTAAAACACCCATATAAGGAAAAATATGATAATTTTATTGGCGGAAAATGGGTTAAACCAGTTGATGGAAAATATTTTGAAAATATTACTCCTATTTCCGGCAAGCCATTTTGTGAAGTTGCAAGATCCAATGAAAAAGATATTGAATTAGCTCTAGATGCTGGACATGCAGCTAAAGATGCATGGGGGAAAACAAGTACCACAGAGCGTGCCAATATCTTATTAAAAATAGCTGATGTAATGGAAAAAAATCTTGAACTAATTTCTTTAGCTGAGACTATTGATAACGGTAAATCTATTAGAGAATGTATTCATGCTGATATACCATTAGCTATTGATCATTTTAGATACTTTGCAAGTGCTGTAAGAGCTCAAGAAGGAAGTATTGGTGAGATTGATGGTGAAACAATGGCATACCACTTCCATGAGCCACTAGGTGTTGTAGGGCAAATTATTCCTTGGAATTTTCCTATCTTAATGGCTGTATGGAAATTAGCACCGGCACTTGCTGCTGGAAATTGTGTTGTATTAAAACCAGCTGAACAAACTCCCGTATCAATATTGGTAGTGATAGAATTAATTGCTGACCTATTACCTGCAGGTACTCTTAATGTTGTAAATGGCTTTGGTTTAGAAGCAGGAAAGCCTCTTGCAAGCTCAAGTAGAATTGCAAAAATTGCATTTACAGGTGAGACAACAACTGGTCGCTTAATTATGCAATATGCATCACAAAATATCATTCCAGTAACTCTTGAATTAGGTGGTAAATCTCCTAATGTTTTCTTTGAAGATATTATGGATACAGATGATGGTCTTTTTGATAAAGCCCTTGAAGGTTTTACCATGTTTGCACTTAATCAAGGTGAAGTTTGTACTTGCCCTTCTCGTGCAATTATCCAAGAATCTATCTATGATAAATTTATGGAAAGAGCCCTTGAGAGAGTAAAGGCAATTAAACAAGCAAGTCCTCTTGAATCAGATACTATGATAGGGGCTCAAGCTTCCAGTGAGCAGATGGAAAAAATTCTATCTTACATAGATTTAGGAAAAGAAGAAGGTGCAGAACTTCTCATTGGTGGAAATAGGAATGTTATGGATGGTGAGCATTCGGAAGGTTATTACATCGAGCCAACAGTATTTAAAGGCAATAATAAAATGAGAATTTTCCAGGAAGAAATTTTTGGTCCTGTCGTATCAGTCACAACATTTAAGGATGAAGCTGAAGCTTTAGAGATTGCAAATGATACTCTTTATGGTCTAGGAGCTGCTGTTTGGACTAGAAATATTAATACTGCATTCAGAATGGGTAAAGGTATTCAAGCAGGTCGTGTATGGACAAACTGTTATCATGCATACCCTGCTCATGCAGCATTTGGTGGTTACAAACAATCTGGTATTGGTCGTGAAACCCATAAAATGATGCTTGATCACTATCAACAAACTAAGAATCTGCTTGTAAGCTATACAGAAGCAAAGCTCGGATTCTTTTAAGATATACTTAAAAGGTTTACAATAAAAGGCAGAAACTATTCTGCCTTTTTTGATTATGATTAAACGAATAACTACAACTGAAGCCGCAAATAAACTTATTGATGATCTAAAAGAAATTCATGGTGAACTTATGTTTCATCAATCTGGTGGATGCTGCGACGGTAGTGCACCGATGTGTTTTTCTAAAGGTGAGTTCTACCTAGGAAACTCTGATGTTGAGATAGGGATAGTTAATGATGTCCATTTCTATATGAGTGCTAGTCAATTTGAATATTGGGAACACACACACTTAATTTTAGATGCCATTAAAGGAACAGGTGGTCAGTTTTCCCTTGAAAGACCAACAGGATTGAGATTTATAATTCGATCAAGACTTTATTCTGATGAAGAATGGAAATATCTTGAAAAATTTCCCGTAAAAAGATGTGGTTAATTACTTAATTAAATCGCATAATGGGGTAAAATAAAATTGGCGGGTCTCCTCGCATTGTTATTTAGCCAACCTGGTCAGATGCGGAAGCAAGCAGCCACAACTATTGATACAAGTGCCGGGGGTCGGACTCGCCATTTACCAAATTAAATTAATTAAAGTTAACCTATGTCATATGAAGTATTAGCTCGTAAGTGGCGTCCCAAATCATTTGATACATTGGTTGGACAAGATAATACTGTTCAAGCTTTAAGCAATGCTTTAGATAATGATCGCCTTCATCATGCTTATTTGTTTACAGGGACTCGCGGCGTTGGAAAAACTACATTAGCTAGAATTCTTGCTAAATCTCTTAATTGTGAAGTAAATATTTCTTCCAAACCTTGTCTAGATTGTTCTACTTGTAAAGATATAGATAAAGGACGTTTTATAGATCTAATCGAGGTCGATGCAGCATCTAACACACAGGTTGATAATATGAGGGATCTTCTTGATAACGCTCAATATGCTCCAACATCCGGAAGATTTAAGGTCTATATTATTGATGAGGTTCACATGTTATCTAAAAGTGCATTTAATGCGATGCTAAAGACATTAGAAGAGCCGCCACCCCATGTTAAATTTATACTAGCAACAACAGACCCAAAAAAAATTCCAGTTACAGTTATTTCTCGCTGCTTACAATTTAATTTAAAACAGATGACTGCAGATAATATATCTAGATATATTAAAGATATTCTTAAAAAAGAAGAAATCAATTCAGAAGATGAAGCTCTTAATATTATAGCTAAAGCTGCTCATGGAAGTATGAGAGATGCCCTTTCGATACTTGATCAAGCAATTGCATATTCAGGCAGCTCAATTTCAACCAAAGAAATTATTTCAATGCTAGGTACGATTGATAATATTTTTCTTGTGTCAATATTAAATGCCCTAGTAAAAAATAATGGCGAAGAAATGATGAAACTCTCAGCAGAAATGAATGAAAAAAGTATTTCATTTGATTTAGCCCTTGAAGAACTTGCTAGATTAATTCATAAGATCTCAATAAAGCAAATTATTCCCAATAGCACAAATGATTCAAGCTTGAGTGAAGAAATAAATAAATTAGCAACTTTATTTACACCAGAAAGCCTTCAACTAAAATATCAAATAGTTATTAATGGAAGAAAAGATTTACATCTTGCACCTGATCCACTAACTGGTTTCAATATGACACTATTAAGAATGCTAGCCTTTTATCCATCAATTAAACCTTCAAATAATTCTGACTCTAAAAAAAAAGTTGAGTTAAAGTCAGATGTAAAAATAAAAGTAGAAGTTAAAGATAATATTTTAGATAATATAAATATAAAAGATTTTGATGGAGATTGGATAAAATTAGTTAGTTGCTTAAAAATTGGTATTGCAAAATCTCTTGCTCAGGAATCGTCCTTGATAAGCTATAAAGATAATATTTTTAATTTGGCTTTAAATGAAAACTTCAGCCATCTTAATCAAAATGACTATGTTGAAAAACTAGAGGATGAACTTACTGAGTATTTTAAAGAAAAGATTAAAGTAAATATAAAATTAGGTAATAGACTTAAAACTCCATCATTACAAAAAAAGATAAAAAATGATGAATTAATGAAAACAACTGAATCTGCTATTATGAATGATAAGTTTGTAAAAGAATTGATTAATGATTTCGATGCTGAAGTTATAACATCAAGTATAAAACCAACTAAAAAAAAGGAAAATTAGAATGAGTAAAGGTGGTATGGGTAACTTAATGAAGCAAGCTCAAATGATGCAAGCTAATCTTAAAAAAGCTCAGGACGAATTAGCTAATATAGACATAGAAGGATCTTCAGGCAATGGTATGGTTAAAATATTAATGTCATGTAAAAATGATATAAAGAAAGTTTATATTGACCCAAGCTTATTAAACGACAAAGAAATGCTAGAGGACTTAATTATGGTTGCTCTTAAAGATGCGTTTCAAAAAATTGAAATTACTAGTAGTGAGAAAATGAATGGTTTGGTACCTCCGGGTATGGGTCTTCCTTTCTAATATGAAAAAAATTGAAATACTTGAAAACCTTGTTGATGCTCTAAAAATTCTTCCTGGAGTTGGTCCAAAATCTGCTCTAAGAATGACTTATTTTTTACTACAAAGGAATAGACTCGGGGCACAAAATATTTCCAATTCAATTTCAAATGCTCTCGAACAACTCATACACTGCGAGTTATGTAATAATTTTTCAGAAGATCCGCAATGCTCTATTTGCTTATCAAGCAAACGTGACAAAAATACTATATGTGTAGTAGAAATGCCAACTGATCTATTAATGCTAGAAGAAACTCATTCATATAATGGACTTTATTTTATTTTAATGGGCAAACTATCACCACTAGACGGTATTGGTCCAAATGAAATTCATCTTAGTAAACTTATAAAAAGAATAAAAAATTCAGAAATTAAAGAGATGATTCTAGCAACAAATTTTACAGTTGAAGGTAATGCAACAGCTCAATATATAAAAGAACTATTTAAAGATACCGATATTAAAACTACAAGAATAGCTCGAGGCTTACCAATGGGAGGTGAAATCGAGTATGTTGATAGTGGAACACTAGCTCAAGCTATTGTTGAGCGAAAAAATATCTAAGTCAACAACCTCTGAGGGTTTATGAATAATATAATTAGGTTGCCATTCTTCGATTAAGTCCCCCTTTTTTAAATATCCATAACAAGCTAACACTGATTTAATTTTTGCAGAATTTGCAGATAAGATATCACGATGACCATCACCAATATAAATTACATCCGATATATTTGTATCAAGAAGTCTACACGCTTCAATTAACAATTCTGGAGATGGTTTTGGTTTAAAGCCATAATCGTCACCGCACATCATAACAGAGCAACTATCAAACAGTTGGTGGTATTTCATAATATTCTCAGCGAAATATCTAGCTTTATTTGTAACAATACCCCACTTAATACCTTTACCTTCTAAATCTAATAATAAATTTTCAATTCCATCAAATAATACTGGATTATTTAAGTATTGTTGCTTATAAACAGTTAAAAACTCCTCCGATAAAACATCAAAATTATCTAACTTTTCATCAAACCTTAACCTAAGAAAAGCCTTTATTCCATCAGAAGCAATTTCTCGCCCTACATCATAAGAAATATTAGGTTTCCGATTACTCGCGAAGACAATGTTAGCTGTTTCAAAAAGGTCAAAAGCGGTATCTACAAAAGTACCATCTAAGTCAAATAAAACTGCTTTAATCAATTCACCCCTTCACTTCAACAATATAGTTTACAGAAGTATCATTACCTAATTTATATTTCTGTAAAAAAGGATTATATGACATACCAATAATACTTGTTACATCTAACTTTATTTCTAAACACCAATCTCTTAGTTCAGCAGGAGTTATAAACTTACTATATTCATGTGTTCCTTTAGGTAATAAATTTAAAATATATTCAGCGCCAATAATAGCGAATAAGAATGATTTTGGATTTCTATTAATTGTTGAAAAAAATATAGTCCCTCCTGGTTTGATTAGAGCGGCACATTTGTTAACAACAGATGAAGGATCGGGAACATGCTCAAGCATTTCTAAGCATGTAATTACATCAAACTTTTCTTTATTAATTTTATAAAAATCTTCTATATTTAATTGTTTATAATCAATATTTAATTTAGATTCTTTCATGTGTAGCTTAGCTATTTTAATCACATTTTCACCTTGATCTATACCTGTAACCTTAGCTCCTTTTTTTGCAAGTGACTCAGATAAAATTCCACCGCCACAACCAACATCAAGAACTTTTGCAGACGATAGATCAACTTTGCTTGATATAAAATTTAATCTTAAGGGGTTTATTTGATGAAGAGGTTTAAATTCACTAGTTTCATCCCACCACTTATGTGCCAGTAAATTAAATTTTTCAACTTCTTTATAGTCTATATTTTTTTTAATTTTATTTGCCATTTCTTTGCCAATTGTATTATTTCTTCTTCATTGATTTGAACTAATTTTTTATCTTTAAGTTTTAATTTTCCATTAATCCATACATAATTTACATCAGATCTACTAGAACTGTAAACAAGGGTACTTAAAGGGTCATATATTGGTTGATTTTCAATCTTACTTAAATCTATAGCTACTAAATCTGCTTTCTTATTCTTTTCAATTGATCCTATAATTCCATCTAAACCTAATGCTTTTGCTCCATTAATTGTTGCCATTTTTATTGCTTCCTTAATTGGCATTGATTCTGGTAAATTTGTACTTCCCTTAATTAAAAGAGCAGCCAAACGCATTTCTTCAAGGATATCTAACCGATTATTACTTGCAGAACTATCAGTTCCTAAACAAACATTTAAACTTTGCTCTAACATTCTAGCAACATCAGCAATACCACTTCCTAATTTCATATTAGAAGATGGATTATGAATGATACTAACTTTATTTTTAGCTAGTATAGCCATATCTTGATCATTACAATGCACACAATGTGCAGCCATTAATGAAGGGCCGATGATTCCTAAATTATTTAGCCTTTGTACTGGGGTCATTCCATATTTACCAATACTATCTTCTATCTCCCATTTTGTTTCATGTAAATGAGTATGAATACTTATTCTTAATTCTTCTGAATATGTATTGATCATAGTAAAAGCTTCATCAGAGACAGAATATGGTGCATGAGGTGCTATAGAGGTTGTTATTAGTTCTTCATTCCTCCATTTATCCCTAAATCCAAATCCTTTAAGTAAATAATCTTCGGGGTCTGTTGCATAGTTTGTAGGAAAATTTAAAACGACCAACCCGATATTACCTCGTACTCCTAATTCTTTTGCGGCTTCAGCAGTTTCATTTGGATAAAAGTACATATCGTTAAATGTCGTAATTCCTGATTTTATCATTTCAGATAAAGCTAAAATTGAACCATCTTTAACAAACGAGGGGCTAACAAATTCTTTTTCTGCCGGCCATATATGATTATTCAACCAATCATGTAAAGGCAAATCATCAGCAAAACTTTTAAAAAGACTCATTGCTGCATGAGCGTGGGTATTAATCAAGCCCGGAATAAGAATATGGTCAGTTAATTGATAAGTATCATGTGCTTCATACTCGTTAAATACTTTACTTTGAGGCAGTAAATCTATAATTTTATCATTATCAATCACTACTGAATAATCAGAGAGTAATTGACTTTCTAAGTCAGATGTAAAAATCCAGGAAGCAGAAATAATGGTTGAAATATTTTTTTTGTTAAGGGCTTTCATTACTCAAAAGAACTCACTCATTTTATGGAATTTATGTTTATTCAAATGGATGTTTAAGCAATATTGTTTCGTCACGTTCAGGTCCTGTGGATACAATATGAATAGGTACACCACATAAATCTTGAAGTTTTAATAAATAATTTTGAGCATTTTTAGGTAAGTCGCCCCACTCTTTAATTCCAAAAGTACTTTCATTCCATCCTGGCATATCGATAAGTATCGGTTCACAATTATTGACTTGTTCTGAGCCTAAGGGAAGGAGGTTGTGCTGCAATCCATCTAAGGTATAGCCAACACAAATTTTAAGTGAATCAATACCATCTAATACATCTAACTTAGTTATACATAGTCCACTCAGACCATTAATCATTGCGGATCTTTTTAAAGCAGCAGCATCAAACCAACCACATCTTCTCTTTCTTTGTGTCACTGTTCCAAATTCTTTACCTTTAACAGACATATGATTACCTGGAGAAGAAGTTTTCTCAATATTAAGTTCGCTTGGAAATGGGCCTCCTCCCACTCTAGTAGTGTAAGCTTTTGTTATACCAAGAATATAATCTAGCATATGAGGACCTACTCCAGAACCGGCTGAGGCTTGACCTGCAACACAGTTCGAAGATGTAACAAAAGGATATGTTCCATGATCAATATCCAATAAAGCACCTTGTGCCCCTTCAAATAGAATTTTTTTTCCTACTTCATTTAATTTATAAAGGTGGTCTGAAACATCGCAAACTAATGGTTTAATAAATTCAGCTTGGGTATGAATTTCATCCAATTGTTTAGTAAAGTTAACAGGATCTGTTTTAAGGTAATTTTTAAGTACAAAATTATGAAGATCTAATATCTCTTCAAGTTTATCATTTAAATTAGTAGGATTAATAAGGTCGTAGACTTTTAATGATCTTCTTGCTACCTTATCTTCATATGCTGGACCTATACCTTTACCCGTTGTCCCAATCTTTTTACCTTCTTCTTTAATTGCTTCACGAGCTTTATCTAGTAGTATATGATAATTCAAAATTAGTGGGCAACCATAACTTACAAATAAACGATTTTTAACATCGATACCATCTTTCTCAAGGTTAATAACTTCATTCTCAAGATGTTTAACATCAAGAACAACTCCATTTCCAATGAAACATTGTATTTGTGGCCTTATAATTCCTGATGGAACAAGATTTAATTTAAATTCTTTTTGAGATGAACCTTGTCCGATTACTAATGTATGTCCAGCATTATGCCCACCTTGAAATCTTACAACTGCATCGGCATGATTTGTTAACCAATCAACAATTTTACCTTTTCCTTCATCACCCCATTGGGTCCCAATAACTACTACATTTTTTGTCATATTGTAACTTCTTATACTTTCATCTGATTAATAATAAATCTTAGGTCCATCGAAAAACCAGTTGCTGCCCGATTATTCTTAAAATAATTATTAACATTGTCATATCGACCGCCTTGCGCAATAGCAGTAGAATAGTTTGGTGAATATGCAGAAAAAATAAGTCCTGAGTGGTATTGATAGCCTCGAATATCTGAAAAATCAAAACTTATCTTAATATCTGTTTTTATTAATATCTCATATAAAGATTTTAATTTATCAACTATAGACTTAATTTCTTTATTTGAAGGAATTAGTTTGACTATCTGATCTAAAACTTTCTTATCGCCATAAAGGTCAGATAATTCGATTAATTGATTGCTAGCCACATTCTTATTGTATTTTTTTAAAATATTTTTAAGAGTGTCTTTATCCTTAATCATTAATGCTTCAGCAATTAAAATTTTATCAACTTCTGGTAATTGTAACTCATTAACTAATTGATTATAAACATCTAAGTGATTTAAATCTAAGGTAATATTTTCAATATTTAATAATTTTAAAGAATTTATTAAAATTGTTTGTACTTCAATATCTGCAGCAATATCAGAGTTACCAAAATATTCGATACCAACTTGATAAAGTTCTCTAGATTGAGTTTGGGCTGGTTTAGTCCTTAGAACAGAGCCCGCATAACATAATTTATTGAGTTCATTCTTTTGAACCAATTGAGAATCAATTCTAGAAGTTTGTGTTGTTAGATCAGAACTAACTCCCATCATTCTTCCAGATAATTGATCTACTACTTTAAAAGTATCTAAATCAAGATCTTTGCCAAAGGCATTCAGGGAATCTGCATATTCAAGCAAGGATGGTATTACTAAATCATATCCATTCTTATCATATAAATCTAGTAATTGCCTTCTAAAAGTTTCGAGCTGTTTGGCTTGTTTAGGCAGTAAGTCTTCTACGTTTTCTGGGAGGAGCCATTTAGACATAAGATTACTTTCCAATAAATATTATAATTATGCCTATAAGAATAGATAAAAGTCCATAAAATCTGATTTGACCAGTTTTAAATTTTACCATTTTACTAAATGTATCTTTCCAGATCTCAGGTAAAACTAAAGGAAAAATTCCTTCAAATATTAAAACTAAGCCAAGTGCCATTAAAATAGTATCTTGCAACTAATTTTTACTTGACCCACGAAGGTATTTAAAGAAATCAGAATTAGGGTCAAGAACCATAATATCTTCCTTACCACTAAAACTTTTCCTATAGGCTTCTAGACTTCTATAAAAATCATAAAATTCTTTATTTTTAGAAAAGGTGTTTGCATAAATTCTAGATGCTTTAGCATCTCCCTCACCTTTAATTTCTTGAGCATCACTATATGCTTCAGTAATAATTATATCTCTCTCTCTTTCTGCCTCAGCACGAATTTTTTCTGAATCTGCAAAACCTTGCGATCTTAATTCATTTGCTACCGCTTTTCTTTCTGCATTCATTCTTTGATATACAGATTCACTTACTTCTTTTGGTAAGTCAACCCTTCTTAATCTAACATCGATAATTTCAATACCAATTGTTCTTGAGTCTCTATCAGCTCTTTCTTTCAAGATATCCATAATCTTGGATCGCTCCCCTGAAACAACCTCAAGAATAGTTCGCTTACCAAACTCTGCTCTTAATCCATCATTTACTGTTTGCGATAGCCTTCTTTCAGCTTGTCTTTCATCACCATTAACTGAAACATAATATTGAGCTGGATCAATAATTCTCCATTTAATATAAGAATCAACTAAAACATTTTTCTTCTCACTTGTAATAAAACGATCTGGTTGAGGTGGATCATAAGTCATTATTCTTTTTTCTAGAAATCTAACGTTGTCTATTATTGGAGCTTTGATATAAAGTCCAGGTTCTTCTTTAACAGATACTATTTCACCCAACCTGAATACAATTGCATGTTCTCTTTGATCAACAGTAAAAGTTGATAAAGTTAAAATAATTAATAATAAAATTATTGTAGTAGCTACTTTGGATATATTTCTCATAATTTACCTTGCGTCTCTTTCTCGAGCCTTAAATGCTCCCCGAGATCTTTCTGTGATTGAATTGATAACATCTGAAGCAGATGTTCCACTATCTTGTCTTTGATTTGATGCTTGAGTCTCGTCCTGGTTAGCTTCCGAACTAGCCCTCTGATTAATAAGCTTATCTAATGGAAGATACAACAAGCTGTTGGACCCTTTTTGGTCAACAATAACTTTGGATACTGAGGACATGATTTGTTCCTGAGTTTCTAAAAACAAACGATTTCTAGTTACTTCTGGTGCCCTTGAATATTCAGTTAAAATTTGGTCAAAACGACTAGCATTACCTTTTGCTTCATTTTCAATTGCAGCCTTATAACCATTTGCCTCCGCAATTAATCTAGAAGCTGTACCACGAGCTTTTGGAACAATATCGTTAGCATATGCTTGACCTTCGTTCTTTTGTCTCTCCAAATCCTGTTTAGCCTTAACAGCATCATCGAAAGCTGCTTGAACCTGCTCCGGTGGCTGAGCATTCTGCATAGTTACACTTGTTATATTTATTCCAGATTTGTATCGATCAAGAATGTCTTGCATCAATGTTTTGGTTTTAATAGCAATTTCTTCTCGTCCTTCGTACAATACATAATCCATCTCACTTTTACCAACTACTTCTCTAATTGCTGTCTCTGCAGCACCTCTAACAGAATTGTCAACAGATCTATTATTAAACAAATAATCTTGTACTGATTTTAGATTATATTGAACAGCAAATTGAAGATCTATAATATTTTCATCACCAGTTAACATTAATGATTCTCTAAGTTCTTGTGATGTCCCACCTCCACCAGATGATCTATAACCTACCTCATTAGTTCTTACCTGCTCTTGGTTTACAATTTCTGCAGTTTCGATTGGATAAGGGATGTGCCATCTAGGTCCGGGTTGGGTTATTTCTGTATTCTTACCAAATCTGAGGACTAAACCTCTTGAGCCTTCATCAACAATATAAAAGCCAGTTGCCATCCATATTAAAAAAACAATTAAAATAATGGTCCCAGTCGGTAAATCATTAGAAGTTATTGGTTCCTTACCGTTATTTGAGCTACCATTATTATTTGGTTTAACCTTAAACATACCGTCAATCTTCTTTCTAAGATCAACAAATAGTTCATCAAGGTCTGGCGGCCCATCGTTATTAGCACCCATAATATTTCTTGGTGAAAGCTTTTTTAGTATATTACGCATAGTATCCATTTCTTTGATTAATTTGAGTTTGATTGTATTCGACCATAGCTTGCTTTAAAAATTCAATTCCATCACCTGTTTTTGCTGATAATTGAATATGATTTATTTTACCATAGTCATCTCTCTCACAGCCTGTTTTTATATTAATTTTATCAATTTGGTTAAGAACTAAAATTTGCGGCAATTCATGAGCCTCTATTTCTCTTAGTATTTTTTCTACTTCTTTAATTTGTTCACTTCTATTCTCGTTACTAACATCGACAACATGAATTAATAAGTTTGATTGTGTTACCTCCTCAAGAGTTGACTTAAATGCCTCTATTAAAGTTGTTGGAAGATTTTTTATAAAACCTACTGTGTCCGAAATTACAAAACTGTGGCCAGGCTGAACAAATAATTTTCTTGAGGTTGTGTCCAATGTAGCAAATAATTTATCTTCTGCATAAATTGATTCGTGTGTTAAACGATTAAAAAGAGTCGACTTACCTGCATTGGTATATCCAACAATTGATACGCTCAGAGCTTTTGATCTTTTTCGAGCACGACGCTGCATCCCCCTTTGTTGACCTAATTTTCTTAATTTTTCTTTAAGTTGTTTAATTCTTAAACCTAACATTCGTCTATCAAGCTCAATTTGCTTTTCTCCAGGTCCACCCCTTACCCCTATTCCACCTTTTTGTCTTTCTAAATGACTCCATCCTTTAATAAGCCTAGAGGACAAGTGATCTAGGTGAGCTAACTCTACTTGAAGCTTTCCTTCATAGCTTTTTGCTCGTAGTGAAAATATATAAAGTATTAAAGCGGTTCGATCGTACACTCTCATTCCAGTCATTTTTTCAATATTTCTTTCTTGAGATGGGGTTAGTTCATGATTAAAAATAAGTGTATTTGCTTGCAATGGATCTTTCATGGCAAGTATTTCATTTAACTTACCTGAGCCAATAAAATATTTTGTATGAGGAACAGACTTCTTACTTGTTACTAATTCTGCGACTTTAAATCCAGCACTAATTGTTAATTGTGTTATTTCGTGAATGTCCTCATTAATATCAAAACCACCAAAATCCAAACTAACCACAATTGCATTATCACCAAGCTGAGGTCTATCAAACATCAATTAGAATCTGATATTTCTAAATTAATTGTTTGTGAAGGTACGATTGTTGATACAGAATGTTTATATACAAGCTGGGGTGTATTTCCAGTGAGAACTATTATTTCCTGGTCAAATGACTTAATCTGCCCTTGAAGTTTTATACCATTTAACAAATATATTGATACAGGTATACTTTCTTTAATGATTTGGTTTAAGAATACATCTTGAAGGTTCATGTTATTTTTCATATGTTTTAAAAAGTTTACGATTAAATACCTTATTAAAGTTAAGGTATTTAATAAATCGAATACTTAGGTTCTAAAATAAACTTATTCTTTCTTTAATATTATCAATTCCTAGAATAAAAATTATACTCCCAATATTAGGAGTATTATCAGTTCCAGCAATAATAGTCCTTAAGGGCATCGCTATTGCAGGAAATTTAACTCCTTTTTTCTTAACAAACTCTTTTATAAAATTATTTACATTACTATCAGTCCAATCTAATGTTGCGATCTCATCCGTGAAGTCTTTTACAAAATTTATTGACTCTACATCCAAATATTTATTTTTTAGCTCCTCTGGTGGAGTAGGAGTTTTAAAGAAAAATAAAATATCAGCTGTAAAATCATTAAGGTTTTTTTCCCTATCTTGATACAATTTTATAGCATTTTTTAAAACATCTTCATCAATTATTTCAATTCCCATATCTTCTAACTTAGGCTTTATTAATTTAGCTAATTCACCAGCAGGTTTATTTTTAATATAATAATTATTAATCCAATCTAATTTTTCTTGATCAAACTGCGCAGCTGACGAAGTAACTTGATCAAAATCAAACCACTCTGATAACTGATCTACTGAAAAAATTTCTTCATCTCCATGGCTCCATCCTAGCCTAGCTAAATAATTTATAACGGCCTCAGGAAGATATCCATCATCCCTGTATTTCATTACGCTAGAAGCCCCATATCTTTTAGATAACTTTTGCCCATCTTCAGCCAAAATCATTGATAAATGTGCATATTGTGGGATAGGTGCATTTAAGGCTTTTAATAAATTTATTTGTCTTGGAGTATTGTTTATATGGTCATCACCTCTAATTACATGAGTTACTTTCATATCCCAATCATCTACAACAACACAGAAATTATAAGTTGGTGTTCCATCAGATCTTGCAATAATTAAATCATCTAATTCTTCATTCTTTATTAAAATTTCCCCTTTAACCATATCATTCCATTTTATTACACCATCTTTTGGAGTTTTGAAACGTATGACTGGTTGTATTTTCTCTGGAGCAATTGGAAGTTCTTTATTTGCCTCTGGCCTCCATCGACCATCATATTTTGGCTTTTGACCTTCTTTTAGCTGCATTTCTCTTAATTGAATTAACTCTTCTTTACTTGTATAACAATAATATGCGTCACCTTGTTCGATTAATAATGTTATTAATTCTTTGTATCTTTCAATACGTTGAGTTTGATAAAAAATCTCTCCGTCGTGGTTCAATTTAAGCCATTTCATTCCAGCTTTAATAATTTCTATCGCTTCAGGGGTTGACCTTTCAATATCCGTATCTTCTATACGTAAAATAAATTTGCCATTATTTTTTTTTGCAAAAGCCCATGAAAATAATGCAGTTCTTATCCCACCAATATGGAGGTATCCTGTTGGACTTGGGGCAAATCTTGTAACTATGTTCATAATCTACTCACTTTTTAATTGGGCCTGCAAATAAATCATAATCTTCTGCACGATTTATTTTAACGTCCAACATGTCACCAGGCTCTAAACCATCTGGAGTTTCTAAATATATATAGCCATCTATATCGGGAGCATTTGCATAAGACCTTGCAATGGCATGAGAAGAATTTACCTTATCAATTAAAACGGATTGAATACTTCCTACTTTGTCTTTAAGTTTTTTAAAACTAATCTTTGATTGAAGTTCCATCAATCTATTATATCTATCTTGCTTTAACTCCTCACTAATATTACCCGTTAATAAATTTGCTGTTGCCCCATCAACATTAGAATACTTAAAACAACCTATCTTTTCTAACTGAGCATCTTTAATAAACTGAAGTAATTCCTTAAACTGGGCTTCTGTTTCTCCGGGGAAGCCAACAATAAAAGTGCTACGAATAGCAATCTCTGGACAAATCTTCCTCCACTCCAATATTCTTTCAAGATTATTTTCAGCATTGGCAGGTCTCTTCATTCTCTTCAAAACTTCATAATTTGCATGCTGAAAAGGTACATCAATATAAGGTAAAACCTTACCGTCCGCCATTAAAGAAATAATCTTATCGACATGTGGATAAGGATAAACATAATGTAAACGAACCCATACACCTAGTTCCCCTAAATTTTTTGCAAGTTCATATAAATTACTTTTAATTGGCTTACCATCCCAAAATCCAGTACGGTATTTGATGTCTACTCCATATGCACTGGTATCTTGAGAAATAATTAATAATTCAGAAACACCAGAAGCAACAAGATTCTCAGCTTCTTTCATAACATCGCCAATTGGTCTACTTATTAATTTTCCTCGCATTGATGGAATAATACAAAAACTACATTTATGATTACAACCTTCTGAAATTTTTATGTATGAATAGTGACTTGGGGTTAATCTTAAGCCTTGAGGCGGTAATAAGTCGGTATAAGGATCATGTGGTTTTGGAATGTGATTATGAACAGCATCCATAACTTCAGAAAAAGCCTCTGAACCCGTTATCGCTAAAAGATTATTAAAGCGTGATTCTATTATATGTTTCTTTTCACCCAAACATCCCATTACAATTACATTGCCATTTTCTCTGACAGCTTCATCAATTGCATCTAAGGATTCTTCTATTGCGCTATCAATAAATCCACAGGTATTTACTATAACAAGGCCAGCATCTTTGAAATTATTAGCTATGTCATATCCTTCAGACCTAACTTGACTTAATACTTTCTCAGTATCAGACCCTGCTTTTGGGCAACCAAGTGAAACAAAACCTATTTTAGGCTGTTTGATTATAGTTATTTGATTCATAACTAGTGAAGGTATGAATGAATTATATAAATAATAACTACACCGATAACTATCATTAAAATTTGTCTAATTGAGTCTTTTGTTTCAGTTTTTTTATGTAAGCCAGGAATTAAATCTGATACGGCAACATAAATCATACTAGCAGCTGCAAAACTGAGAATAACTGGAATCAAATGATTCATCATACTTAAAATATAAAATGATAAAATTGCGCCTACTAATTGAGAAATACTAGAAACAATATTAAATAGATATGCTTTAAATTTGGAAAATCCAGAATTTAGAAGAATTGAAAAATTAGTCATTTGTTGAGGTAAGCAATGAGCAAATATTGAGAATGCAGCTACTAAACCAAGATTTATGTTAACTAAAAAAGCACTTGCAATCAAAACACCATCAACAAAATTATGAAATACATCACCAACTACAATAATACTTCCTCTTTTATCTTTGTTTATATCTATTTCTGGTGAATGTGATTCACAATCTGGTCCATGACAATGACGCCATATGAGAAGCTTTTCTAAAACAAACAAAACAAGAATTCCTATTAGAACAAAAAAACTTGTTTCGTGAAAATCATCTGATAACTCCATTGCATGGGGAATAATTTCAAGAAAAGCTGTAGTTAATAATGTTCCAACAGCAAGACTAACTAAATTAGTTATTAATGAATTACTTGGATTTTTAAAAATCATTGTAGCAAAAAGGAGACTTATTAAGCCACCTACAAAACATGTACCAATTATCCATATAAGAGTCATAAAATTCCAAAAAAATTTGTATTATAAATTGTTAAAAGCAAAGATGATATAGCTAACTGTCTATCCAAAGTAAAGATGCCATACGTCCTGTTTTGTTATCTCGTCGATAAGAAAAAAAATTTTTCTTATCCGTAAAAGTACAAAATTCTTCAGTTATCCCTGCTCCAGAAATATTATTAATATTTAAAAAATTAAGTTTTATTTTAGCTACTGCAGCAAGATCTAAATAGTATCTGTTTTTTTCTAATTTAAAAGCAGTTTTAGTATTGCTATCATTCATAATGAATGAATCATAAATATTACTTCCAACTTCGAATGATCGTTGACTAATGCATGGCCCAAGCCAAATAATAATTTCTGATGACGAATTAATCTTATAAATAGTTTTCTCAATTACACCATTTAATAATCCTTTCCAACCAGCATGAATTAAACCAACAAAGCTACCTTCTAAATTTGTTAAAAAAATTGGTAAGCAATCAGCAGTTCTTATCGCACATACAGTTTTTTTATTATACGTATAACTAGCATCACAATTTAAATCGGCTATTGATGGAATTTCTTCAGATTTATTAGAATGTATCTGGTTTAACCAAAATGGATTTGATGGAATAAAATTTAGTAACTTCTTATAATTGACATTGACATGTTGCTCATTATCTCCAACGTTACTGCTTAAATTAAATGAAGAAAACTTATCTAAACTAGCACCTCCATTTCTTGTAGTTTGAATAGCCTTTATATTCTTTGGTGCTGGCCATTTAGGTATTATAAAATTTTCATTACTCATCAAACTCTAAGCCATCATTATAGTCATGAATCTTATCTCCACTCACATAAAAGTCTTTACTTATTTTAAAACCCTCTTCAAATAATCCTTGCTCAGATTCTTCCCTTATTAATTCTAGTAAATTTTTCATATCATTGGGTAAATCTACCTCCCATTTAAGAGGTTTTTTAGTTATTGGATGAATGAGTCCTAATATTTTTGCATGAAGGGCTTGTCGTTCAAATTTAAGAGTTTTATTTTTAAAATTCTCCGTCATAGATTTAGTAGGAATAATTTTTTTTAATCCGTATGTAGGGTCTCCGACAATAGGAGATTTATTATCTTGCATATGAACTCTAATTTGGTGGGTTCTTCCAGTCTTTAGAATACATTTTAAATAAGTATGAATACCAAATCTTTCCAAAACTTGATAGTGTGTAATAGCATCTTTTCCATTCAAACTATTGACAGCCATCTTTGTCCTATTATGTGGATGTCTTCCAATTGGTTTATTAATTTCCCCACTATTAACCATAACCTGACCCCAAACTATTGCTCTATATTCTCTATAAACACTTTTAGTTTGCAGTTGGTTTATTAAATTAAATTGGGCTATTTCATTTTTTGCAATAACCATTAATCCTGTTGTATTTTTATCTAATCTATGAACAATACCTGCCCTTGGTAATTCAGAGTTCTTTGGATAATGATATAGAATCGCGTTTAAAAGAGTTCCTGACCAGTTTCCTGCAGCTGGATGAACAACTAAATTAGTTGGTTTATTGATCACAATAATATCTTTATCATCGTAAACAATATTTAAAGGTATATCCTCGGATTCAAATTGGTTAGCCTGTTCTTCAGGCTGAATATCAATATCTACTATCTCTCCACCAATTATTTTTCTTTTTGGAATAAAATTTTGTAAATCAATTTTGATAAAGCCTTTTTTAATCCAAGATTGAATTCTAGCTCTAGAATATTCAGGTATTAGTTCATGTATAACTGAGTCTGCTCTTTGCCCAACATAAGAATTAGGAACTATAATTTGTTTTTTGTTTGCTACCATAATGTATAATTTACGCGTTATTAAATATCTTAAGCATATATGAAATTAATATTTTCCTTAATCTTATCAGTAATGCTTAGTGGGTGTTTTATTTTTGGTGATCCAACCGAACTAGATGAAACAGAGGGACGGTCTGAACAATGGATTATTAATGAAGCAGACTTCTATGCAAGCAGTAAAGATTGGCCAAAAGCAATAAGCTATCTTGAAAAAGGTGAACAAAGGTTCCCAAATTCAAAGTTAGCACCTCAATTTAAGCTTAACTTAGCTTATGCATATAAAGAATTCTATAAAACTGCTGAAGCTACTGCAATGATTAATAAATTTATTCGTGCACATCCAAATCACCCAACTATGGACTATGCTTATTATTTCAGAGGAATAATTTTATTTAAAGATAAAGGGTTTTTTAAAAAAATAGTTATGCAAGATATTAGTGATAGGGATATTCAACAATTAAGTCAGAGTTTTAATGCATTTAAGGAATTAACTAGAAAATTTCCTAAAAGCAAATACTATGAAGATTCAGTTAACCGTATGACATACTTGATGAACAAAATTTCGGAATATGAATTACATGTTGCTCGCTTTTATATGAGAAGAGCTGCTTACGTTGCAGCACTAAATAGGGCGAAGTTTGTTATCGAAAATTATAATCAATCTATTCATCAAGAAGAGGCATTAGTTCTTATGGTAAGCTGTTACGAGCATTTAGGTATTGAAGATTTAAGAATAGATACAGAAAGAGTGTTAGAAAAAAATTATCCTAATACTAAATTTAATGCACAAAAAATTATCAATAGAAAGAGAGAGTGGTGGAAATTTTGGGATAGCCTAATTAATCCTTAGTTGAATTGATTTTTTCTTTTCATTTTTTCACGAAAGGCTGTTTCTACTCTTCTTCTAGAGACAAGGCCGGTTTTTTTATTGCCAGATTTAATTTTCTCTTCAAAAGGATTGACTGAATTCTTAAGCTGAATTCTTAAAGGTGTACCTGTTAAATTAAAAGCTTTACGATAATATGACTCCAAAAACCTAATATAGTCCTGCTTTACCCCCTCTAAATGATTGCCATGAATAATAATAGTTGGTGGATTCATTCCTCCTTGATGTGCGTATTTTAATTTAGGTCGAATTCCTCTAACTATACTTGGTGCATGACTTAGCAAGGCATTGGATAAAACTGAATTTAATTGAGGTGTTGTAAATTTAGTTTGAGCTGCTTTGTAGGCTTTTATGACTGATTTCATTAATAAAGGAAAACCATCTTGGTTTAAAGCTGAAATAAAAACTTTTTCAGCAAATCTAACAAATGGTAATTTTTTATCGATATCACTTTTTAATTTTTCACGTTCATATTCTGAAACAGAATCCCACTTATTTAAAGCAATAACTAATGATTTACCACTCTCTAAAATAAAACCAAGAATATGCATATCTTGAGCTGAAATACCATCTTTTGCATCAATAACTAGCATTGCCACATTTGCAAACTCTATTGCATTTAGGGTCTTAATCACTGAAAACTTTTCAACAGATTCAAATACCTTACCTTTTTTTCTTATGCCAGCTGTATCTGTTAAGATAAATTTTTCCTTACCCCAGATAAAATCAACTGAAACTGCATCCCTTGTTGTGCCTGGTTTATCAAAAGCAATAAATCGATCTTCACCTAATAACGAATTAATTAAAGTTGATTTACCAACATTTGGGCGTCC
>TARA_B110000008_G_scaffold279866_1_pt1 | contig 20280 bp, 17 predicted proteins | sample TARA_B110000008 | Tara Oceans TARA_B110000008 (sample SAMEA4396496) | marine metagenome | biome: Westerlies Biome; feature: [DCM] deep chlorophyll maximum layer (ENVO:01000326); material: water (ENVO:00002006), including particulate matter (ENVO:01000060) such as... | depth 40 m
TTATAATAATGGTTCAAGCTGGGAATCCTACTGACTCAGTGATTGAATCGTTAATTCCTCTACTTGAAAAAGGTGACATTATTATAGATGGCGGGAACGCAAAATGGACTGATACCATATCAAGAGAAAAAAACCTTAAGGATCAGGGTTTATTTTTTATTGGTTCTGGAGTTAGCGGTGGAGAAGAAGGGGCAAGATTTGGGCCTTCGCTTATGCCGGGTGGTTCACCTGAAGCGTGGGCTTTAATTAAACCAATCTGGGATTCAATATCTGCAAAAGTTGATCCTTCTAATGGAAAACCTTTGGAAGGGGCAACCCCAGGAAATCCAATCGTAGGAGGCGAACCTTGTTCTGCCTACATTGGAAATGATGGAGCCGGACACTATGTTAAAATGGTTCACAACGGTATTGAATATGGCGATATGCAAATGATATGCGAAGCATATCATTTGATGATCACAGTAGTTGGATTAAAACCATCTGAAATTGGCGATATTTTCAACGATTGGAATGAAGGCGAGTTGGATTCTTTTTTAATTGAAATTACTGGCGATATTCTAAAACAGAATGATCCTCGTTCCAATAAACCATTTGTTGATATCGTATTAGACGCTGCGGGTCAGAAAGGAACTGGCAAATGGACTTCAGTTAATGCTCTTGATATGGGTGTTCCGGCACCTACTGTATCCGAAGCAGTTTTTGCAAGATGCCTTAGTGCAGTTAAGGAAGAAAGGGTCTCTGCAGCACAAATTCTTTCCGGTCCTGAACCCAAAATCTGCAGTACTGAAAAAACAGAATTAATATCTGCAATCCGTGACGCCCTTTACTGTTCCAAAATTTGTTCATATGCTCAAGGGTTTCAACTCATGAGGGAAGCACAAAAGGAATATAACTGGTCCTTAAATTTTGGCGAAATCGCTAAAATTTGGAGAGGGGGATGTATAATCAGGGCAGCTTTTTTGCAAAAAATCACGGACGCTTACGAAAAAAACCCAACTCTAGCTAATTTACTTTTAGATGATTACTTCAAAGAATCTATTAACAAATATCAGGCCAATTGGAGAAAAGTAATCAGTCTTGCCGTAAAAAACGGCATTTCGATTCCTACTTTTGGGTCTGCCCTATCCTACTATGATGGTTACCGGTCAGAAAGGCTTCCCCAAAACCTTCTTCAGGCTCAAAGAGATTATTTCGGAGCACATACCTACGAAAGAACGGATGAGGAACGGGGTAAATTTTACCATATTGATTGGTTAAACCCTGACCGCCCTGAACAAAAATCATAACAACAATATTCAATAAAACTTTGTATGTTTTTTATAGATTTTCAATAGTGCACCATAATCTTCATCTTTAGATTTTGAATGTATAATGTGATCAAATTGATTATTAAGCGTAATTTCGTTGGCTGCGGTTTTTAATCGTATTTGTATTTCCTCCTCAGAATCCTGACCTCTATTTTCTAACCTATTTTTTAAATCTTTCATACTTTCCGGCATAATAAAAATACTCCGAATTCTTTCTTGTAAATACCCTAAATTGGATTCTAATTTCTTAAGTGATGCTGCTCCCTGAACATCGATATTCAGAAGGACATCGTGGTTTTTCTCCAAAAGTTGAAGGACTGATTCATTGAGACTTCCGTACTGATTATCATGAACTTTAGCATATTCAAGGAATGAATTATTCCTTTTTAAGTCATCAAACTCTGTGTTTGTTTTAAAAATGTAATCTTTACCATCAACTTCGTCTTTTCTGGGTTTTCTTGTTGTTACAGTAATAACTCGGCACAAAATAGGGTTAAAATCGAGTAAAAGACGATCACATAAAGTAGTTTTACCAACCCCAGCGGGTCCCGAAATTACCAATGCAATTCCATTCATTTGCACTTAATAACTTAAAGCAACTCCTAGCAAAACTAGGGAGTAACCAATAAATGATACCCCGAACAGAATGGAGCGTTTAGAATTATCATATAACCAATTAAGGAAATCTCTCATACGATACGGCCAAGCCCCAAAATAAATAGCACAAAGGACGATAAAATAAATAACCGTAACAAGAAACAGCCTTGATTGTGGTTCTTGTAAAAAAGCAGAATCAAGTGCTAATCTAGAATAGAAGAGAAGTATAATACACAAGGCTCGTACAGCTAAAAAATCATTTATAAAAAAATATGAAGAAACTGCTATAAACACACCAATTATCCCAATAATAAATTTATACTCTCCAAAATCAGCTTCCCCTAGGTTTTGGACATGGTGAAATAAAAACCAAGATAAACCAATAGCAAGGAGAAGTATGGAAGCTTTCTGTGATCTTAAAAACTTACGAATATATTTTTCCGCCTTAAAAGATTCGAAGGTCAAAAATAGACCAAGAAGACCTAAAACGCCCGATGTAATGAGAGTAAAACTAAATAAGCTCATGTTTTGAAAATTCTCCCATCAATGTGGTTGCTGTAACATCATTAATTAAAATATTCATAAGTTTCCCCGTCATTTCTTCCGTTCCTTCAAATACAACTCGCCGATTACATCTTGTTCGACCGATCATCATCTTTTCTCCACGTTTAGCTGGCCCCTCTACAAGTACCTCAAATTTACGATTAAGACTCAATATATTAGACGCATAAGATTGCCTTTTGAGCAAGGAGAGCAGATCTTGGTTCCTGTCTTCCTTAATTTGCTTTGGAACAGAATCACCTAAGTTTACCGCAGGTGTTCCTGATCTCTCGCTATACTTGAAAATAAAAGCCATCTCGAACCCTGCATCTTGAAAAGCTGATTTTGTTAATGCATAATCATCATCGCTTTCACCAGGAAAACCAAGGATCACATCTGTACTTAACCTCATGTCAGGATGCGAAGAACGAAGTTTTTTTGTAATTTCTAAAAAACGATTTCTAGAATACGGTCGATTCATTAACTTTAAAATTTTGTCAGAACCACTTTGCATAGGTAAATGAGCATACTCACATAATTTAGATAAATTTTTATAACTTTCGATTAAATCCTCTCCAAAGCTAGTCGGATGAGGAGAAGTAAATCGAATACGATATAAGCCTTCAATTGCGTTGAGTCTCTCCAATAATTGGACGAAGGGTGATTTGCCACCTATTCTGGGTATAGACCCTCGGCCATATGCATTAACAATTTGTCCTAGCAAAGTTACTTCACGAACGCCTCGTTCTACTAGTTTCTCTGTTTCCTGTACTATACTATCTATGCTGCGATATCTTTCATTTCCTCTGGTTTTAGGAACAATGCAAAAAGAACATTTCATGTTACAACCCTGCATTATAGAAACAAAAGCAGAAACTTTCCCATTTGAGTCATCAATATGTTCACAAATTTGTTCTTGGGAAGACTCTTCTTCCTCTAAATCAAGAATATAATTGGGCCTAGGAAGTTGATCTCCAGTAATTTTATCTAAATATTCTGGAACATGATGAAATTTCTGGGTTCCAACTACGAGGTCTAAATCAGGAAGCAAATCAAACAACTCATTACCACGATTCTGAGCCATACAGCCAATAATTCCAAAAATAAATTTTTGGTTTTTTTTCTTTCGTTTAGATAAATGACCGGCTTTACCAATTGCTTTTTGTTCTGCTTGATCTCTGACACTGCAGGTATTAAGAAGCACAACATCAGCATGTTCTTCTTTTTTAACAATTTCATAACCCCGCTCCTGTAACTTATATGCTACAGCTTCAGAGTCCCTCTCATTCATCTGACAGCCATATGTCTTAATAAATACTCGATTCATGAAGTTAAGGAAATGTATAGGAAGCCCATATTTGGTCAATCGAGAATATATTGATAAATTTCGTCAAAACTATCAACAATTTGATAGGTTGATTCTGATAATATTTCTCGGGAATTGTGTCCTCCGCTGAAGAGCAAACAATCAACATCAAGTTTTTGTGCAACTTCAGCGTCATGCAATGTATCGCCAACTAATAAAACTTTTAAATTATTTGAATTTAGCTTCTTTAAGTGTTTGATAGAAATGTTTGATTTACCAGCAGCAAAAATATCAGTTACTCCAGAAAAATGAGTAAATTGATGACTTAGCTTAAAGTGTAAAATAAAGGAATAAAGATCTGATTCCATGCTTGCAGATAAAACAGATTGATTGATTCCAGAGATATTTAATTTGTTAAAACAGTCGATTGCTCCTTGGTGGATGTTACAGAATTTATATTGTCTTCTGTATTCATTTATAAAGTATGCTGCTATCCTACTATAATTTAAAGTATCAGTAGGTAGACCAATCCTTTTATAATATGACCGTACAGGAAATCTAAAGTTATTTACATAATAATCTAAAGTAACTTCATTTAAATCATAATTTATAAGTTGTCTGTTAACGATATCAACACAGAGTTGAGCATCGTCGACTATAGTTCCATTCCAATCCCAAATAACATAGGAATATTTCATGATATAATTATAAATAGTATCAGCATAACTATTTAGTAATACCCCTCCCCTCCCCTACTCTTCATAGAGAAATATCTTTACCAAAAACAACAATGGGAAGCATCATAGACGCATTTTAAAACAATAATAAGGGATAATTTGACAATTTTTTCAAAACTTCAAGGAAACTGCTTGATTCTAAGTAACAAGGATTCATTGTGATTAATTAAACAATTTATTATATGGCAAAAAATACAACAGATAAAAAGAAAGACAATAATCCCGATCTTGAATTAGCATTCCAAGGAATTAATAAAAAATTTGGAGAAGGAGCCTTAATGAGGCTAGGAGATGCAACTAAAATGAATGTATCTGTAATCTCAACGGGTTCACTCGCCGTTGACCTATCATTAGGTGCTGGTGGTTTACCTAGGGGACGAATTGTAGAAATATACGGGCCTGAATCATCAGGTAAAACAACATTTTGCCTGAGTGTTATTGCAGAAGCACAACGGAATGGGGGTAATGCTGTTTTTGTTGATGTTGAACATGCTTTAGATCCAAGATATGCAAAAGTAGTTGGTGTCGATTTGGATAATTTAATGGTTTCACAACCAGAAAGTGGAGAAGACGCATTAAATATTACGGAAACACTTATAAGGTCAGGTGCAATTGACGTTATTGTGCTAGACTCAGTAGCAGCTTTGGTATCAAGACAAGAACTTGATGGCCAAATGGGTGATACTACCGTTGGTCTACAAGCTAGAATGATGAGTCAAGCAATGAGAAGACTAACAGCTGCGATCTCCAAAACAAATTGTGTCTGCATATTTACAAACCAAATTCGGGAAAAAATCGGGGTAATGTTTGGAAGTCCAGAGACTACTCCTGGTGGAAGAGCACTAAAATTTTTCTGCTCAATCAGAATGGATATAAGAAGAATTGGACAAATTAAAGAAGCAAACGGGACTGTTACAGGAAACCGTACAAGAGTTAAAATTGTAAAAAATAAAGTAGCACCACCATTTACTGCCTGTGAATTTGATATAATGTACGATGAAGGAATTTCGAGAACGGGATCGGTACTTGATCTTGGAATTGAACATGGAATATTAACAAAAAAAGGTGCGTGGATTTCATATAATGGTAACTTAATTGGACAAGGAAGAGAGGCCGCGAAACAATCACTCGCTGAAGATTCGAAATTAATGGCAGAGATCACAACTGCGATCTTAGATAAAGTGGAAGTTACAGTTGGGGCGGTACTTGCACAAAACAATGAAGATGAATCTTCGTAACATATTAAGCTATTGTGATAGAGCAGGATACGATAATTTCTCTTGCAACAAAAGCAGGAGAGTCTGCCATAGGTCTAATAAGAATCAGCGGTAATTTATGTAGAAAATTAAGTAAGGATATATTTAGGGTACCTTCCCCTACCCCAAGGAGAAGTAATTTAAGAAATTATGTCTCAGTTGAAGGCAAATTGATAGACCAAGTGTTGTTTGTATTTTTTGATAACGGAAAATCATATACAGGTGAGGAAATTATTGAGATTGCATTTCATGGTAATCCATTAATTGCTGATCAAATATTAAACGATCTTTTAAGAAGAAAATGTCGTCTTGCACTTCCAGGGGAGTATACAAAAAGAGCTTTCCTTAATGGTAAAATTGACCTCTCACAAGCTGAATCTGTTGCACAACTAATTTCTGCAAAAAGTGAAGTTGAATTAGAAATTGCAAATAATCATTTATTAGGAAATCTGAGTAAAACCTTAATGGAAATTCAATCTAAAGTTCTTAATTTACAAGCAAGATTTGAAGCGAGTATTGATTTTCCTGAAGATGAAATTTCAGATCAACATAAAGACAAAATATTAGAGATTATTGACCCTATAATGTTAACTGTAAGCAACTTACTAGAATCTGAAAATATTAGTAGGTTGCTTGCTAATGGTATAAAAATTTCATTAATAGGACCGCCTAATGTTGGTAAGAGTAGTATATTTAATAAGTTACTTTATGATGACAGGGCATTAGTTGATAGGGAACCAGGTACAACGAGGGACTATCTATCCAAAGAAATTGTAATTAATGGATTTAACATAGAAATATTTGATACTGCTGGGATCAGAAATTCTAATAATAATATCGAAGCATTAGGGATTCAAAAAAGCGTAGACCTTATAAAGGATTCGAAAATTATTTTACTTATTTTGGACTCATCTCTCCCCTACCCTACAAGTTTCTTTGAACAAATCAAAGATGAATGTAAAGATCGTGATACAATTATCATACAAAATAAATCCGACCTGACAAGGTCGCTAAATATTGAAGATTTCCCCAATTACTTTAGTACTATACAAACATCCACATTAAACCAAGATTGTGCTGAAGTAATACAAAAAGAAATACAATCTCTTTTAGACCAAAAATATAAAAACAATCACACCAATGATATAGTTGTAAATAAAAGACAGCACAATCATTTATACAAAGCATATAAAAGTCTTAAAGAAGTTAGGCAACTTGTGACTGAAACCATGAACGAGGAAATTATACTTCAAGAACTCAAACTCTCTTTACAAGAGATTAATTCTATTATTGGGATTAAAGATAATGAAGATATGCTTACGGAACTATTTAAAAACTTCTGTATCGGAAAATGAATCTCGGGTTAAGAACAAATAAAGATTTTCCATATGACGTTATAGTGTGTGGCGGAGGTCACGCTGGTTGCGAAGCAGCATTAGCTGCATCAAGAGTCGGTGCTGATGTTCTAATGCTTACTGGAAATTTAGATACAATTGCTCAAATGAGTTGTAACCCAGCAATCGGAGGGCAAGCTAAAGGCCAAATTGTACGAGAAATTGATGCACTCGGTGGCGAAATGGGACTGAACACAGACCATACCGCGATTCAATTTAAATTATTAAACTCGTCAAAAGGACCAGCCGTTCAAGCACCTAGAGCTCAATGCGATAAAAAGGCATATCAACTTAGAATGAAGCATGTAATGGAGCTAAATCCAAAAGTTTCAATCTTTCAATCATTAGTCATTGGATTAATATTCAAAAAAGATAAATGTATTGGTGTTAAAACAAACTTAGGTTTATGTTTCTATGGTAAAAGTATTGTTGTAACAACAGGAACATTTTTGCGAGCACTCATGCATGTAGGCCAAGAAACATCAGCAGGAGGAAGATTAGGAGATCATGTGGCTACCGGTCTATCTGCTGATTTTATAAATGCCGGGATCACACTTGAGCGTTTCAAAACAGGAACTCCACCTAGATTACTGGGAAGGTCAATTGATTTTGATAAAACTGGAACCCAATACGGAGATGAAAATCCTACCAAATTTGCTTTTTACGATACTCGAACAGAAGAGGAAGTGTTCCATGTGGAACAAAAAGGACGTTGGTTCCATGTGGAACAAAACGACAACTCATTAAATCAAATCCATTGTAGAACTACTAGGACTACCAAAGAAACTGCTCAAATTATTAACGATAACCTACATTTATCACCTCTCTATAAAGGTGATATCTCTGGTACAGGTCCTCGATATTGCCCTAGCATTGAGGATAAAATTGTTCGATTTGGTGATAAGGATGGTCATAAAATATACTTGGAACCTGAGGGTAAAAATACTGATGAGTGGTACATCAATGGATTATCAACTAGTTTACCGTTCGAAGTACAAAATAATGTTGTTCATACAATTCCCGGTTTAGAGAATGCAATTATAATAAGACCTGCATATGCAGTTGAATATGATTATGCACTTCCAACTCAGTTATCACAAACACTAGAGTCTTTAAAAGTAGAGTCACTTTTTTTTGCGGGTCAAATTAACGGCACTTCTGGGTATGAAGAAGCGGCAGCGCAGGGATTAGTTGCTGGTATTAACAGTGCAAAAAAAGCACTTGGTGAAGAACAAATCATCTTTCGCAGGGATGAAGGGTATATTGGTGTGCTAATTGATGATTTAGTGACAAAAGGAACCACCGAACCCTATAGAATGTTCACGAGTAGGGCAGAATATAGATTGTTATTTAACCATGGAAGTTCAGAAATACGTTACATTTCAAAGTTAAAAAATACTTCTTTAATATCTAATACCAGGTTAAGTGCTATTGAACAGAAGTTCCAAACGATCCAGTCATGGATCGAAAAGTTTAACAAATTACGAATGTCAAATGGTTCAACAATTTCTGAAGAATTAAAAAGGGGAGGGGATACCGATTTTTTGCCTGATGAGTTTAATGATCTATATCACGAAACCAAATCTGAAATTCTCTATCGTGTTAAATACGAGGGATATCTCAAACGTGAACTTAAGAATATCAAAAAATTTGAGTCTTTAGAAAATATACAAATACCCAAATTATTTTCCTACGAAAATATTCCTGGGCTTAGAAAAGAGAGTGGTGAAAAACTTTCCTTAATACGGCCTGAAACTCTTGCACAAGCGAATAGAATATCCGGTGTTAATCCCTCCGATATTTCTGTATTAATGATTCTTCTATCAAAGATAAGAAAATAAAAATGGCGGATATTTTTTTAAAAGAAAATTCAGATAAAAAAATACGCGAAGATAGGGTGTTAAATTTTTTTAACCATAAAAATTTAAGCTCTATTACAAAAACTAATCCAAATAACATAGATTTTGAGATAGGTTGCGGGCACGGACATTGGCTAAACGCTTATGCCCAGTTAAACCCTAACCGAGTTTGCCTTGGAGTTGATTTAAATACAAAAAGAATAGAAAAGTCTAACCATAAAAAAAATTTAAACAATCTCTCAAATTTATTCTTTCTCAAAGCCGATGCTAATGAATTCATCAACTTCAAACCAGCTGACATTAAATTCTCCAAAATATTTATTTTTTTTCCTGACCCCTGGCCCAAAAACAGACATCATAAAAAACGGTTGATACAACATTCTTTCCTAAAACTTCTACAATCACATACATGTAAGGAATCTCAAATATACTTTAGAACTGACCATGTAGATTATTTTAATTGGACAAAATCTATCTTTGAAGATTCTGAAGATTGGATACTTTCTAATCTACAATGGCCTTTAGAACACCAAAGTTATTTTCAGGATTTATTACCAACTTTTTCAAGTTTATCGGCAATTAAATCATAAGTTTCTCTTCTATGTGCTAGCTTAAACATCTATCATTCTTTTATGTTATGTGCCTTAAATTACATTAAATGTAATTATTTTTTGTAATATTTAATATCCGCATTGACCTAAGTTAAACAAAACTTATAGTGATCCTTTTTTAAATTGAAAACTCCCTTTACAGTATTAGTCCTTTTATTGAGTTGCATTCATGCTAATGCAGCAGGCGGTGGAGTTAGTCTCACCTCAGACGAAATAACCAAGTTCGGAACATTACCGATTACCAATTCAATGGTAACAAGTTGGGTCGTTTCATTATTCATAATTATCTTGGTTAAACTTCTTGTTGGTAAGACTTCCTTGATTCCATCAAAAGGACAATTGATTATTGAGACTATAATTGAATCTATAAGAACAGTTTTACAACCAATTGTAGGTCGCAAAGTTTTTATCCCTTCTTTTTGGCTACTTTCCGGTCTTTTTATTTTTATTCTCGTTCAAAATTGGAGTGGTCTTCTCCCTGGTGTTGGAACCATTGGAGACGGTTTTTGGAAAGATGGTCATTTTATTGTTACTAAACCACTGATACGCCCAGGAAATGCTGACCTTAATATGACATTAGCTTTAGCACTAGTTGCTAACATTTGTTGGGTTTATTTTATAGTTAAGTATGCTGGTTTGAAGGCTATCATCAAGGATTGGTTCGGCAATAAAGCAGATAAAACTCAAACTCACTTTTTAGTATTTGGACTCCTTGGTGTTTTGTTTATCGCAGTAGGATTCATTGAAGTACTATCTGTACTGTTTCGTCCAGTATCATTAACATTTCGACTTTTTGGTAATGTTTATGGAGGAGAAAGTCTTCTGCACAGCATGTTTGGGTTAGGAAATTCTACTTTCACAATGGCAGCTGCATCTATTCCATTTTATTTCATGGAAGTCTTAATCGGGCTAGTCCAAGCTTTAGTTTTTATGCTCCTCGTCTCTGTCTATATAGGGCTAATTTGTAACCATGAAGAAGAGCACCATTAAATTTATGTTCGTGACCATCCGTGAGTGTGGGCGTTCAAAATCAATAATATAATTAATTAACATCATGATCGAAGTAATAGCACAAGCAACTGAACAAGCAGCACAAATAACTCAAAACGCACCCGAAGGTATAACCGGAAGCATTCAAGGCGGTCTTGGTTGCCTAGGAGCAGCAATCGGCGTAGGTATTGTCGGAATGAAAGGAGCTGAGGCAGTAGGAAGAAACCCAGATGCATCTGGTGCAATTCTCGTACAATCAATTATCGGGATGGCACTTGCTGAAGCTGTGGCTTTCTATTCCTTGTTTCTTTAATTTAAAATCATTAAACCACCTTTTGCAAAATGATTGCCTTGGCAAGTTTATCAGACGTAACGACAGGAATCGTAGAAAAGTTTGGTGTCGATACGCCTCTTCTTATTGCTCAGGCAATTAATTTTGTAATCGTTGCCTTCGTTATTTGGCAATTTGCTTTAAAAAAGATACTTCTCACAATCGACGAGCGTGAGAAAAAGATAGCTGATTCTTTAAAAAACGCAGAGAAGATCAAATTGGAGTTGGAAGCCACAGAAAAGCAACAGAATGAAACTTTACAAGAAGCTTCATTGGAGGCCAAAAAAACGGTTGCCACAGCACAGGAACAAGCAAAATCCTACATAGAAGCACAAAAGGAAGAAGCCCGTAAGCAAGCGGAGGAAATCGTTGAGAAGGCTAGAAGTGCAATGGAATTGGAAAGACAAAGAGTTTTGAACGATGCTCGTGAAGAAATTGCTTCGCTGGTCATTTTAACTACCAGTAAAGTACTCCAACGAGAATTGGGAGACGAAGAGAAATCTCGTTTCTCTGAATCTGCTGCAAAAGAGATTTCATTATCAAACTAATTTAATTTTCTGATGTCCAAGGATTCTAAAGCTTTAAAAATTGCCAAGGGCTTGATTCTTTTATCCCTTAATGATGATGGTAAAGCGGATCAGCAAAGGGTTGAAGAAGTAATCTCAGAATTAAGAAAAGAAGGTGTTAGTAAATCCTTACCCATTCTTAAACACTACCTAACCTTGATGAAACGCAAAATTAATTCCTATCAAGGTGTTTTAGAAACATCAACGAACGAAAATAGTACTTTATCTAAAATACTTTCCGAAAAATTGCCTAAAGCAATGGGAAATAAAGTAGACCTCGTTCTAGAAAAAAATGAACCACTTATTGCTGGATTTAAACTTCGTATTGGAGATGATGTATACGAAGATTCTTTATCAAGCAGAATTTCAAGACTAAAAAAATCTCTTACATAATCTGATAATATCCAATGAGTTCCATTACTGATTTAATTCGCAAGGAAATTGAAAACCTCTCAACAGATGCTACCCGTACAAATGTGGGTACCATCGCAACTTTAGCAGATGGTGTTGCTCGGGTTGAAGGACTTTCCAAGGTTATGTATAATGAAATGGTCGAGTTCCCAGGCAATGTTCTAGGAATTGCCCTTAATTTGGAAGAGGATTCGGTTGGTTGCGTTATCCTTGGTGAAACAAGTGCCCTTAAAGAAGGTGATGAGGTCAGAACAACTGGCAAACTCTTGTCAGTCCCTGTGGGAAAAGGCCTTTTAGGACGTGTTGTAGATGCAGTGGGCAGACCCATCGACGAAAAGGGACCCATTGACTCAGATATTTCTTACCCAGTAGAACGAATTGCACCCGGTATCATTCCGCGTAAATCGGTTACTCAACCATTACAAACTGGTATTATGGCCGTCGACTCCATGATTCCAATCGGTAGAGGGCAAAGAGAGCTGATCATTGGTGACCGGTCAACGGGCAAAACGACCATCGCCATAGACACCATTATCAATCAAGCAAAGATCAACAAAAAGGGTGAAGAATCAGGAGATCCTGACTTTAGAGCTGTTTATTGCGTTTATGTAGCGATTGGACAAAAGAATTCTAATGTTGCACGAACAATCAAGGTATTGGAAGAAACAGGTGCAATGGATTATGTTATCATTGTTTCAGCCCCAGCTGCGGATAATCCAGCAAACCAATATTTAGCACCCTATGCTGGTTGTGCAATGGGGGAGTGGTTTATGGAAAATGGTATGGATGCACTCATTGTTTATGATGATCTTTCAAAACATGCCGTTGCATACAGACAAATTTCTCTGATATTGAAACGTCCTTCCGGACGAGAAGCTTATCCGGGAGATGTGTTTTATTTACATTCGCGTCTCCTCGAACGCTCAGCTCGACTCAATGAAGATAATGGGAACGGATCTCTGACAGCACTTCCTATTATCGAAACTCAAATGGGTGATGTTTCTGGTTATATTCCAACCAATGTGATTTCTATAACAGATGGACAAATTTTCTTGGAGACAGATCTTTTCAATAAAGGAATTCGTCCAGCTGTATCTGTTGGATTATCTGTCTCTCGGGTTGGTTCAGCAGCTCAAATCAAGGCTTATAAAAAAGTTGCCGGAAAAGTTAAACTTGAATTGGCTCAGTTTCGTGAGTTAGCAGCATTTTCACAATTTGAATCCGACCTTGATGCTGCTACCAAGGCAAGATTGGACCGAGGTGCACGAATTGTCGAAATCTTCAAACAAACCGCATTTAATCCAGTTCCAGTTGAGGTTCAAACCGCAGTAATGTGGGCTATTCAAAATGATTTCTTTGATTCTATTGAAGTTTCTAAAATTGCAGAAGCTGTTGATAGCTTAAAAGAGTATTTATACACTCAAGGTGCAGAAGCCTGTGATGAAATTTATACTTCTGGAAAATTAGAAGATGGAACAGTAGAGAAACTCCGTTCTGCCTTGGAAGATTGGAAACGTACCCAATCCTAATTTCAATATTTTTTTTCGTTCATGGCCAATACACGAGATATACGCAATAGGATCAAGGGGGTTAAAAACACCCGCCAAATTACTCGTGCAATGCAGATGGTGGCGACCTCCAAAATGAAAAAAGCCCAAGACTCTGCAAAAGCTGGTAGACCCTATGCCATGCTACTTGCGGATATAATTGGAACCATTGCAGACGAATTCGAGGAAGTTACGCAATCATACTTCATGGAAAGACCCGTTAAGCATCGTGGAATTCTTGTTATAGGAACAGACAAAGGTTTATGCGGTGGTTTGAATGGTAATCTTTTTAGAGCAGTTTCCGAAATAGATAATTCAGCTAAGTATGTAGCAGTTGGAAAAAGATCTTCGCAATTTCTATCTAGAACACGCAGAGATTTACTAGCAGATTTTTCTATACCAGATAAACCTACTTTTGCTGATGTTCGAAAAATAGTAGAATTCATGCTGAGGAGTTATGACGAAGGAAGTATCGACACAATTGAGGTTGTCTATACTTCATTTATTAACACCCTTAGGCAAGAACCTGAAACCATTCGTCTGTTTCCACTAAACGATTTAGATTCGATGGTTGAAAAACTTCATTCCCGTTTTCAATCTGATTCCACTCCTGCTCCAAAAGATGACCGTGAAATCTTAATTGAAAATAAAGATGCTGTGCTTGCAGAGCTTGCATCTCTCTATCTAAAACAGGAAATCTTTCAATTAGTACTCGAATCACAAGCTTCTGAACATAGTGCCCGAATGGTCGCGATGAAAAGTGCTACTGATAATGCGGGTTCTCTAATAGACGACCTGACACTCCAATATAACAGAGCAAGACAGGCTGCGATTACTCAGGAAATTCTTGAAATTTCGGCTGCTTCCTTTTCCCAATAATTCTTCTACCTTATTATAAAAATGGATATCGAAAATTCTAAAGTCGGTAAAATTGTTCAAGTCATTGGTGCCGTTGTGGATGCTGAATTCCCGGAAGGTGCCACTCCAAAAATCTATGACGCACTTGAGGTAACTTATGAAGTTCCCGGATTTGATAGCGAGAAAAGATTAGTCTTAGAGACTCAACAACATCTCGGAGGTAATCGGGTTCGCTCCGTTGCTATGTCGTCTACTGAAGGATTAGTTAGAGGAGTAAATGTTTTAAATACTGGTGCTCCCATAAGCGTTCCTGTCGGAGAAAAAGTTCTTGGACGGATCTTTAATGTCATTGGAGAAACCGTTGACAATAAAGGTGAATGCGGAAACGAGGAAACTCGCCCTATTCATCGTGCTGCTCCTGAATTGATGGACCAAGACACAGAAGCTAATATTCTTGAAACGGGTATTAAAGTGATCGATCTGATTTGCCCATTTATCAAAGGTGGAAAGGTTGGTGCTTTTGGTGGAGCAGGAGTTGGTAAAACTGTTGTTATTATGGAATTGATCAACAATATTGCTAAGGCACATGGTGGTTACTCCGTTTTTGCTGGGGTAGGGGAGCGCTCCCGTGAAGGTAATGATCTTTATCAGGAAATGTCTGAAGCTGGAGTCATCAACCAGGATGACATTTCAAAATCTAAAGTGGCTTTAGTTTATGGACAAATGAATGAACCACCTGGTGCTCGCATGAGAGTCGCTTTATCAGGACTTTCTATGGCCGAGTATTTTCGGGATGAAATGGGTCAAGATGTTTTACTTTTTGTAGATAATATTTTCAGATTTTCGCAGGCAGGTTCAGAAGTATCAGCACTTTTAGGTCGCTCTCCTTCTGCAGTTGGTTATCAACCTACACTGTCTGAAGAAATGGGAATCCTTCAAGAGCGAATTACTTCAACAAAAAAGGGCTCTATCACTTCATTCCAAGCTGTTTATGTTCCAGCTGATGACCTTACCGACCCAGCTCCCGCGAATACATTTGCCCACCTTGATTCTACAATCGTTTTGGAACGATCTATCGCTGAATTAGGAATTTATCCTGCAGTTGATCCATTGGCATCCGTTTCAAATGCTCTATCGCCTGACATCGTTGGTGAAGAACATTTCAAAGTGGCCCGTGGCGTACAAGAAGTTCTACAGTCTTACAAAGATCTACAAGATATTATAGCAATCCTTGGTTTGGATGAATTATCACCCCAACAAAAACAAACTGTTTTTCGAGCTCGGAAAATTCAAAAGTTTTTATCGCAACCCTTTCATGTTGCTGAGGTTTTTACAGGGGTTTCTGGTCAATATGTTTCCGTTAAAGATACGATTAAAGGATTTAAAATGATTCTTGATGGAGAATTGGATGAGGTATCTGAAAATGATTTCTACATGAAGGGCGGAATCGACGGAGTGATTAATCAGGAAAAATCTTAATCTTTTCATATAATGTCACTCGTTCTTGAGATTGTTACGCCCGATTCAATTGCCTTTTCTAAGGAGGTAAAAAGTGTTGTGGTACCAACTCTGAATGGAAAGATTGATATTCTTTCTAAGCATATTCCGATCATTGATAGAGTAATCCCGGGTGATCTTAAAATTGAACATGATGGTGAAATTAACTACCTAGCCATTGGATCGGGCTTTGTAGAAGTCTACGGTGACAAAGTTTCTATCATAACTGATCAAGCGATTGATGTAAGTGAAGAAGATGAATCGGCAATTGACGAGGCTATACAGAAAGCAAAAAAATCTTTAGAAGAAGGTAAGAAAAGTAACCTTGAGCGGGCTCAAATTGAACAATTAGAAGCTGTTGCCCGTTTCGAAATGGCCAAAAAAATCGCTCGGAAAAAATCCCTGTAAGAATTTTATAATTCAGGGATATTTCTCCCTATGGTTATTAGGTTATATTAATGTTCATATTTCTTATAAATTATAAGCATAAGAAATTTATTTTAATATATTTCTTGCTAAATTAAAAATATGCTGTGTTGATATTAATCATAAGGATCTTCAATTTCCGTGCCCGACTGAAATTCCTTTTAATCATCATTGCCCAATGAGTAAAAAATTAGAACGCGAACCCGATCTTATTGAATTTAAAGTTAATTATACTCTCGATCAGGATTTACCTGTCGAAAAATATTTTATGGCTTACAATGCTACAGAGGCATTAAAAATGTTTGCTCACTCATGTATCAAATTTCTTTCGAATAAGAAATTGAGCAATGATGAAGTGCTCTGTTTCACAAATTCATATGCACGCCCCAATGAACCTTGTCTTACAAAACCCGATGCTATACCACTGCCCAAAGAAATTCCTGAATTAGATGAGGCTCTCCTAGATACCATTAAGAAAGAACCTGTTGAACAACCCGTTACCATAGCAGCTCAAACTACCGATCCCTTTGCAGATAGTGGTCAGAATGAATCACTAGATTCAAATGAAAGAGAAGATGAGAATATTTTTGAACAACCGGTAGTAAAAATAACCAAGCCCGATCCTCGTGAAGAACATTCAAAGCTAGTACAGGAGCGGGAATTAGAAGTTAATCGTATATTAAATCAAAATAAAAAAGAGCTGGGAGAATATACCCAATTACTCAAATTAACTGAAGCACGAATAGCCGAAATTTCGGAACGAATTCATATAGTCGAGTTCTCTGAATTTTTTAAATGGTCTGATAAATGGATGGATATTAAAATACCAATTGAAGATTCAAATACAGAGTTTGAATAAATAGCTTAGAATTTACTAAATGGTGGGCCCTGTCGGGCTCGAACCGACGACCTGGCGATTATGAGTCGCATGCTCTAACCAACTGAGCTAAGGGCCCTTAAAGTTCTTTTATCGCACGATTAATTACTTTGTTCAAGCATTGTATATAAAAATTTACAGATCCAACTTGTTAATCTTTTATTCTCATAATTTGATTTCGTTCTTAAAATCGGGTTTCAATATTTAAAAATGTGGTAAAATTTGCCCTTTTTTGCTACTTTTTATGAATTAGGCACGGGTTGTTCTTTAATCTTACTACTAACATACCACTAATTATGAAAACTGTATTTCCCGAAGAAAAATCTAAACAACTAGGTATTGGTGAAGGATATGATTTAGGCTCACCTCACTATCAAGAATTAGTCAATTACACTAATCTTAAACTCGCTACCCTGGGACTCCCCACCGTAGGTGACCAATCTGACAACCCAACACTGCGACTCAGTGGATCCTTAGTGAAGGAATACCGTGAAAAAGTTAGACTCTTGCGAGGTTACCTTTGTCCTGCTGACAGACGGATCCAGGATTTCCTTTCTCGAATTCTTGGAACTGACCGGCCTAGCCTTCCGACAGAATCTTTTGTTTTAGACCGCCATGGGTTAGCACGAATCACATCATTGCCTCGGGACGGCTATAATTTTTCTTCATCTATCATGGAATCTAGACGAATTGCACAGGGCGTCCTACACAACCCCTCAAGCGATCGCCGAACAACCTCTGGAGTCTTTCATGTTGCAGATGTAGGTCTACCAGCCGCAGATGACAAGAAGGTGGTTCCGTTAAATGCGGCAAAGGAATTACTTCGTCTGGCCCTCAATCCTCCGCCCCAAGATATGGTTTTTCCTTTTTCATCTAATGAAGATGATCCTGCAAAATGCTGGGTATCGCTTCTTTTAAGACCAGTTGTATGTCCAGCAGTTGAGGGATATATTCGCGAAAAATCTATGGAAGTTCGGTTTTTTGCTCCTGGAGGATGTGTTGCAAATCTTGATTTTGTGGAAAGTATTTTTGGCAACGGAGGCGATCCGTTCTTAGCTGAAAATGACGCTGGTTTAGACATCGAGAATTGGACCGGGCACACAGGTTGTGTAATTGTGGCTCCACATCTAGCTGGAACACCAAAACAAATTCTCAACCTTCCTTCTAAAGCTGATGCTACAGAGAGAGAGATTCGGGATGGGATGTATTATGAAAATAACCCCGAAGAGCTTTACAACGATGGGGGAGCCTTCAAGCTTACGTTTCGCGACACATCGGGCCTGGTTGTTACGGTTATAGCCGATAATTATTTTGGCTACTGTAAAAAGGAAGTTAAGACACAAATCAGTTTTGCCGCTAATTTATCTGGTTTATCCGAAGAGGAACATGCAGGTGGAGCAGTTGTCTTCCCCAGTTATGATTTAGGCGAACAATTTGATCCACTAGAGATTCTACCTAAGACACCTCACACCTTTAAAGACACGATCAAATCACTCGGAATAACAGAAAATAATGTGCCTGAGGGAGTTTATTGTGATCCATTATTCCCATCGATATTCTTTTTGCCGGAAAATGCCAAATTTAGTCTCAGAGATCAGAAGATTTCATGGACTTTCCAGAAGGATGCCAAAACCTTAGCATTAATTCCCGAGAATTCATATATTTTACCTTCAGGCTACAAGGTAGAAATGAAAAGAACTGAAAATGATGGTCCATGGAAATTAGTTGGTACCGTTGGCGAGGGTTTTCTTTGCCATAAGCCTTGCACTGTTTCAGGAGGAGGAAAATCCGAAATATCGAAACCATTAACAGATGCTATTGTCTGCGGGCCTGTTTTTATAGCCGATTGGGAAGGAGATATGAAATTGGCAAAGGAGGTAATTGATAAAGATTATTCCAAAAGATTTCTAAACCCGGAAAAAAGCAATATTCGAAACAGAAAGGTTCTCGATTCTAACCGATCCTTGGGATCTGTGATTAAACTCCTCACACCTTCTAGTTCTCTCTACACTGATGAATTTAATTCTTGGTTAGAATCAATTCCTCAGCGAGTGAAAGACTTAGTTCTGATTATTAAGCGAAGATACCTTGAAGAATGGGGAGCAGATTGGGAAAAATACTTCAGCGTAGATTCGGTAAACGGACAACCAGCTAATGAACTTAGGTTCAAGGGTGAAAAACTAATTACCAGACTTTTACGGGTGGGATTTGATGAAAATGGTTCCTGGCGACTTTTTGCTCTTCGAAAAGATTTTATACCTGCGGAGAAAATATTAGCTGAAGATGATATTACTGTTTCCACTGTTGCTCCTTTGAGCCTGCTTAAGGAAATTGGTCCTGGTACTTTTAAGGAATCTGCCAAATTCGTTCATAATTGTGAATACCGTCTATTTCAAAGACCAGATGACGCCATTCATCGTGGTTTCGACAAGCAAACGGAGAAAGATCTTTCGAGACCAGGTAATTTTATCAGTAATTTTGAATGCTTAAATGGAGATGAAGCCCAACAACAAATGGCTCAGACACTGACTTTTGAAAATTATACGGAACCAATGCAGAAACTTATAGAGTATGCGGCCGAAAAGTCTGGAGATGAAAGTCAATTTGTTTCATCGGCTAATCCACGAATTGTCGATGGTAAGCCCACTAAAAACCCTCGGTATTTGCAAACTCGCCCAGATTTATTTAATCCTAAATCAGTGCACTTAGCAATCGAAGGCACTAGGCTTAGAAGAAAATTGAGTCACGATTCCTCGGTCCTTTATCCAGTAAGGTCTGTTTTGCCGGGCCGACGAAACAATCCAGCCGAAGAAAAGGGTAAAGTCCGACCTCTCTGTTGCTTTGCACCTATACATTATTTGGAATTACCAGAGTTATTTATCGATTTTATTGTTTCAGTCACCGGAAAATCACCATCCACTACAGGGGCAGGTTCGGAAGGAGCCCTTACCAAAGCACCTTTCAATGCTCTCCTTCCTATCCATGACTTGAACGCTGCCCTAGTTTCCTACGCTTCTACTGGGCAAGGTGCTTTTGTTACATCTGCTGGTTATATTGGTCCTAAATATAAGGTCTCCCATGATGTAAGCCTCTTGATTCCAGAAATATGGAGCAGGCTGAGAGATTACGAAAATGATCCACAGGAAATGATTACAAAAGGTCTTCTTGAA
>TARA_B110000008_G_scaffold107890_1_pt1 | contig 20212 bp, 17 predicted proteins | sample TARA_B110000008 | Tara Oceans TARA_B110000008 (sample SAMEA4396496) | marine metagenome | biome: Westerlies Biome; feature: [DCM] deep chlorophyll maximum layer (ENVO:01000326); material: water (ENVO:00002006), including particulate matter (ENVO:01000060) such as... | depth 40 m
ATGGTCAGTATCATGATTATGAGTTTCGAAGGGTTTCCCAAACACAAGGCCTAGAAAATATCCAAACCCAATCAGAAAAAAACTTAATATAAAATATACAAATATTGACCTTCTAAAAATCTTCTTTCCTCCAAAAATAACCAGTTAAAAAACCTAGGCAGCTCCAAGTCACCAATCCAATTGTCAAAGCTCGGGATGCAAAATGACTAGCAAGTTCTGGTGGTGTTGGGCCAATAAACATTACAGGCTGTGGTGCGCCAATGATATGAGGCGTTAGAAGCAAAATAATTCCAACGGCAATAAAGATAAGTTTACCCCCAAAAGCGAGAATCCAAAAACCCAAACCTGTGGAGATTACACAAAAAAACCACCAAATCTGTCTTGGCATTAATTCAGCCGCTGCAACCCCAGGTAACTCTGGTGGCAATCCAAATGCAGGAGATAATTGTACTGTCGCAAAACCACAAATGCCAAATAAAATAGCCCTGACATTATCAATTTGAAGCTTCATAGAAGATGCATATGCAAATAGAGCAGTTAAAATGAGAGCATATCCTGTATAGACCAAAGCGCTAAACAAAAGACTGAGCGCATTTCGTTGAAAATCAAATACAGGAGGTAGATGAGATCCTGAGAGACTACTGTTTCCAAAATGCGTTAAGTGTCCGGTCTCATACAACTCCGCGTGCAAAAGAATTGGTTGTAAAAATATTATTTGCATCACCGCTGAAATTACACCAGCTATAAAGCCTGCAAATAAGGCTGTAGTTAAAATTCTAAAAAACATTTGAAATCCCCTAGCTAAAAATACAAAATTTACTTTTTCAGTATTGAAAACCAAATAATTAACCGGAATTCACATCTGGCAAAGTAGTGCCTAGATTAACAGCCTATGCTATCTGTCAATCAATTGATTTTCAGTGGCAAGGAAAACCTGTGGTATGACGCACGTCGTGGGCGGCATCATGAAGGGCACTGCCTTGTACATGTCCCGACACTGTGACAATAGCTAATCCCAACAAGGTGGCACAAAGCATACCAAAATATTTTGATCTAACTGTAATATTATTTTTAATAGCGGTATTCATTTTTTTCTCCTATTCCGTCACACCCGACAGATTGATAAATTTCTCGCTCCGGCTGGTTTCCTGACTTGCGTTTCAACGCGCTTCCCGACCTTCCCAGCTATCGCCAGTGGTTTTTCCGGTGCGCTCTCCGCATACAGTCGCGGGGGCGGTTGCAGCTTTAAATCCCGATATACGGTTGACCCTTACTGCATTCCCATTCAATCCCCAATAGCTTTGCTATTTTATGGGGAACCTTTGCACATCCCTTCAGACCACTTAACCTTTAAGACGTCAAGTCAATTCAAGATATGTAAAAAAATAATTAGAGGTTTTAGTAGCTAAATACCTATAAAGTTATTAGACAACCCAACAATATATGGTATAATAAACAAATTCGGGAACGAGATCGTGTAATTGTGATTACAGGACGTGTAATAATTGAAAACTAGGATCATAATATCAAATGTTAGGTAGATTTTGCGATTTTCACGCTTAAGATTAAACGGCTTCAAAAGCTTCGTTGATCCAGTTGACCTATTAATTACTGATGGCCTTACTGGCGTGGTTGGACCGAATGGTTGTGGAAAGTCAAATTTATTAGAGGCTTTAAGATGGGTTATGGGTGAAAATCGCCCAAAATCTATGCGTGGTAGCGGAATGGAAGACGTTATTTTTGCTGGAGCAGCCACAAGACCAGCACGTAATTTTGCGGAAGTATCTATACATATTGATAATAGTAAAAGAGAGGCTCCCTCTGCATTTAACAATCAAGACTCTTTAGAAATTATCAGACGTATCACACGCGATGCCGGATCTGCCTACAAATCTAATGGAAAAGATATAAGAGCACGGGATATTCAAATGTTGTTCGCGGATGCCTCAACAGGATCACATTCCCCAGCACTTGTTAGACAGGGGCAAATAGCAGAGTTAATAAATGCCAAGCCAAAATCTCGTCGGAGGATACTCGAAGAAGCAGCAGGAATATCAGGACTGTATCAAAGGAGACACGAGGCTGAATTGAAACTCAATGCTTCTGAGACAAATCTTTCAAGAGTAGAAGATGTTCTCGAACAATTGAACAATCAACTAACAACACTTGCTCGGCAAGCCAAGCAAGCGATAAGATACAGAGATATAAATGAACAACTTAGAAAGTTTGAAGGAATTCTATTATATGGACTTTGGAAAGAAGCTGAGGAAGCCCTAAGAGAGGCAAGTCAAAAATTAACCGAATGCTTAAAAGAAGAAGCTGTTTTACAATCCAAGGCAATGGAAACTCAAAAATTAAGGGAAAATGCGGAAACAAAACTACCCCCAATGAGAGAAGAGCAAGCAAATTCAGCAGCTCTTTTTCAACGCTTAAAAATCCAAAAAGACTCAATTAAAACCGAAGAAGAAAGAGCAGAACAAAATATTGAAACATTAAGAGCAACAATCACGCAATTAGAATTTGATACAAACCGTGAAAATATGCTTCATAAAGATGCAAAAGATACTCTTTCAAAGTTAAGCAGCGAACAAGGTAAGCTTAATCATGAATTCAGCGATTTTGGCGAAAGATTAGTAAAAGCAGAAAAAGAAGCAAGAAGTGCTGCGGACATTCTTAGCAATGAGGAAGCAAAGTTCGATGAAAAAAATGAAGATATTGCACGTCTCTCTGCAAAACATCAATCCATGCTGAGGCTTTTAAACGATGCTGAAGAAACCTCAAAAAGGAACGAAAGAGAAAGTTCTAAATTACTAGGATCAATCGATATATCTGAAAAAGCGCTGAAAGAGGCTAACTTAAACTTTTCTCAATGTCAGAAAAATCAAGAAAGAATAGCCAATAAGGTAAAAATTGCTGAAGAAGCACTCGTCACCGCAGAACTAAACCGCGCTGAGATACAAACGCGAGAAGCAATTGCTCGAGCCGAAATGTCTGAAGCAGAAGGATCAGTTGCAACCTTAAGAGCAGAGGTCACAACTCTTGAAAGAATACTTGAGCGCGAAACTGATGAACAAGAGCGACTTTTAGATACAATTCAGGTACAAGATGGATTTGAAACTGCATTGGGCGCAGCATTATCAGATGACTTAAGCCTACCCGAAGTAACTCGCTTTGGATTGAGCGGTTGGTTCATGCTTCCAGATTACAAAACAGGACCCAAGCTACCAAAAGGCATAAAAGCTCTTAATGAATTCGTTAAAGCGCCAAAAGTACTAAGTAGACGAATTTCACAAATTGGAATAGTTGATCAAAACAATGGGCACAAATTCCAAAGACTATTGGAGCCTGGGCAAAGGCTAGTTTCTATAGAGGGAGATCTATGGCGTTGGGACGGATATGTTGCACATTCAGACGACGCCCCCGGATCTACAGCTCTAAGATTAAAGCAAATTAATAGATTAACCTTTCTAAAGCAAGATTTGGAAGAAGCCACATCTTTGGCCGATGGGTCACATAAAGCGCATGAATTGCTATACAAAGAACTGGTTTCAGCAACCAACACAGATAAAAATGCAAGAGAAGATAGACGTCAGGCTGACAATGAGTTAACGGAAAATAATCGAAGTTTATCTCGAAGTGAATCAGATCGTGATATTGCTTCAGGTAAATTAGATAATTTAAGACTGGCGTTATCTAGGCATCAAGAAGCTTCAAATGATAGCCAGTTGGAAATAAAAGAAGCTACAAAGTCGTTAAAAAAATTAGAAAATTTAGAGCAAGCAAGAAGCGACTTAGAAGCTCTGAAATCATCCGTAGAAACCGCAAGAATTACAATGTTGACTAACAGGTCAAATCACGACGACATCCGTCGTGAAGGAGAGACAAGAAATAAAAGGCTGGTTGAAATAAAGGAAGAGCTAAATAGCTGGACTCAAAGATTAATAAACTCTGAAGAGCGGATTAAAGCCTTAACATTACGAAAAACAGAAACAGACGACGAATTAATTAAGGCAGAAAATTCTCCCAAACAGATAATCGAAAAGGCTAGAAAACTAGAGGATCAATTAATAATTGCTGAACAAAATTTTAATGAAAAAAGCAATCTTCTTATAACTAGTGAAAATAATTTACGTGATATCGAAAATGTTGAAAGAAAAACAGAGCGTCAAGCGTCAGAAGCGAGAGAGGCGCGTGCTCGTGCAGAAGCATTAAACGAAGGCGCTGAAAGTATTTTAAATGCCGCTCGAGAAAGAATTAAAGATGAATTAAACTTCACACCCGAAGAATTACTTAACAAATTAGAAATTGATACAGAAAATCTTCCCCTAGCTGAGAAAACAGAGATTGATGTACAACGCCTGAAAAGACAGCGAGAGTCCTTAGGAGCGGTTAACCTTAGAGCAGAGGAAGATGCAAATGAAGTAAGGGGCGAATTTGAAACATTGCACGATGAAAGCTCCGACCTGAAAGAAGCAATTAATAAATTAAGAAATGGTATTGCTAGTTTAAATTCAGAAGGGAGAGAAAGATTACTTACCGCATTTGATGAAGTTAATAAGAATTTTGGAGTACTTTTTAAACATTTATTTGGTGGTGGTGAAGCTAGTTTACTCTTAGTAGAAAGTGATGATCCACTCGAAGCAGGTCTGGAAATAATGTGCCAACCACCTGGAAAAAAATTAAGTACTTTATCTTTATTGTCTGGTGGAGAACAAACCTTAACAGCACTATCTCTAATTTTTGCTGTATTTCTTGCAAATCCCTCACCCATTTGCGTTTTAGATGAAGTTGACGCTCCCTTAGATGATGCAAATGTTACCCGCTTTTGCGATCTTCTCGATGAAATGACCAGACGAACTGATACGCGCTTTCTTATAATCACTCACCATGCAGTGACAATGGCTCGAATGGATCGCCTTTTTGGAGTAACGATGGCAGAGCCAGGCGTAAGTCAATTAGTATCTGTCGATCTACAAAATGCTGAAAGGCTTGTAGCCTAAAAAATTTACTTTCAAATTACAGTTAATAATTAACATCAAATTCTAAAGCGCGAACTTGATTGAATACACCAGTACTTAACAAGATATTTCTAATTTCATTAGTTATGGGAGTATCTAAATAAAGCAAAGCAATCGCCTCACCCCCTACTCTAGAACGACCTAACGTGAAATTAGCAATATTTACACCATTTTCAGCCATTGTCTTACCCAAAACCCCAATAATACCTGGAGTATCTACATTCGTCGTATATAACATATGTTGCCCAACTTCAGCATCAATATTAATTCCTTTGATTTGAATAAATCGAGGCTTATCATCACTGAAAACAGTTCCCGCAACTGATCTTTCCATTGTTTCAGTCACAACAGTTACCTTAATATATGCCGCAAACACCCCACTCTTGTCTTGTGTAGTTGTTGAGATCTTAATACCTCGATCTTTTGCAACTATGGGAGCTGAAACCAAATTAACATCTGGGTTAGACGTACGCATTATTCCTGCTATGACTGAGCAATTAAGTGCCTCTAGGTTCATTGAAGAGACTGAGCCATCATACAAAATATTTATCGCTTTAATCGGCTCTTGCGTAAGCTGACCCACGAATGTTCCTAAATGTCCTGCTAACAATAACCAAGGTGTCATTATTTTTGCTTCCTCAGCAGTTATAGAGGGCATATTAAGCGCATTAACGACTGCGCCGTTTATTAAGTAATCACTTATTTGTTCAGCAACTTGGATAGCTACATTTTCTTGAGCTTCTTTTGTGGCGGCACCTAAGTGTGGTGTGCAAATAACATTAGGCAAATTAAATAATGGACTTTCAATCGCTGGTTCAGTCAAAAATACATCAAAAGCAGCACCCGCAACACGCCCTTCTTTTATAGCCTCGGCCAAAGCCAGTTCATCTACCAAGCCACCTCTAGCGCAATTTATTATTCTTACCCCGGGTTTTAATTTATCAATATTTTCCTTATTAAGGATATTTCGAGTTTGATCGGTCAGCGGAACATGTAGGGTGATAAAATCTGCTTCTTGTAATAACTCTTCTAATTCCACTTTTCTTATGCTTAGATTTTTGGCTTTCTCTTCACTTAAGTAAGGGTCATAAGCTATAACTTTCATTTTTAAAGCCCTAGCCCTTTCGCAAACAACACCTCCAATATTACCTGCCCCTATAACACCGATTATTTTATTAGTAAGCTCGACTCCCATAAACTTTGACTTTTCCCATTTGCCTGCGTGTGTTGATCTATTTGCAGCAGGTATCTGTCTAGCAACGGCAAACATCATTGCGATAGCGTGCTCAGCAGTAGTTATCATATTACCAAGTGGCGTATTCATCACGATTACTCCCTTTTTAGAGGCAGCAACCTTATCAATATTATCAATACCTATCCCAGCACGGCCGATAACCTTTAATTTGTCGGCACGTTTAAGTATGTTTGGTGTTACTTTTGTTGCTGAGCGAATTGCCAATCCATCATAATCCCCAATCCGCTCAGCTAATTGTTTTTTATCTTTGCCCAATTCCGGTTCAAAATCTACTTGGATGCCTCTGTCTTGAAAAACCTTCAGAGCTGAAGGACTCAAATTGTCTGATACTAAAACTTTAGGTTTCATTGTTCATACTTTCTATAAAATAATTTTTTGATTAAATTTGTTTTTAGGATGAATTCAACAAGCTGATTTCTGTTTCAAAAGCCCACTTAATCCAGGGCATTAATGACTCGACATCACGAGTTTCAACAGTACCACCACACCAGATTCTTAGACCAGGAGGAGCATCACGGTATGACTTAATATCAAAAGCTACGCCTTCACTCTCCAATCTAAAACAAACATTGTTAGCAAATTCATTTGGGTTTTCTATACGACGATCATTGAAGACTAAACAAACCGAAGTGTTGGACCTTGTGTCTAAACGCGATGAAAGGTTACTTACCCAATCGTGTTCATCTATAAAATTGAAAATGACTTTAGCATTCTTATCACAGCGATTAATCATAGCACTTAGACCGCCAATGGAACGCAACCAGGACAAAGAAAAAAGATAATCTTCTACCGCTAACATTGAAGGGGTGTTAATGGTTGCACCCAAAAATATATCTTGGTTCAGTTTGCCATTTTTTGTTAACCTAAATAACTTTGGCATCGGCCAAGGAGGTTTGTAAGTTTCCAATCGATGTACGGCTTTTGGACTTAGAACCAGCATACCGTGGGCTGCTTCTCCCCCCATTACTTTTTGCCAGCTAAAGGTTGTCGCATCCAACTTTTCCCACGGCAAATCAACTGCGAAAGCTGCCGATGTAGCGTCACAAATAGTTAAACCTTTTCTTTCACTTGGAATGAAGGCTGAGCCTGGAACTCGAACGCCTGATGTTGTTCCGTTCCATGTGAAAACAACATCGCTATTAAAGTTCACATCATCCAAATTGGGTAAAAAGCCATATTCTGCATTCATAACGTTTGGTGATAATTGAAGCTGTGAAACAACATCTGTGGCCCAACCTTTACCAAAACTCTCCCAAACCAGTATAGTTATTTCGTTTGGGCCTAGAAGAGACCATAGGGCCATTTCAACTGCTCCTGTGTCTGAAGCTGGAACAATTCCTATTTTGTAATCTAAAGGTATCTTAAGTAAGGAACGCGTCTCTTCAATAGCTTTGCTCAACTTTTGACGACCGATTGCGGCCCGATGAGATCTTCCTAAAGGTGCATCAGAAAGTTTTGAAAGTTGCCAGTTTGGAGGTTTAGCGCAAGGGCCTGATGAAAAATGCGGGTTCTCCGGCCGCAGTTCCGGTCTTAAAAGTACAGTCATTTTGTATCCTCACAGATATATGCCCTTCGTTGGGGAAGGGTGTCCCATCAATGCGTCTAAGAATTGTTTTTACTAAATGCAAGAAAAATATTACATCATACCCACAACAACCAAGTTAGGTAATTTTACGATGTATGCTGTAACACTCATGTGTAATCCTTCCCAACCAATACTAACAAAAAAAATAATATCAAAATATTACAGCATTTTTGAAGGTAGTTCTTTAATTTGGTTAAGAGATGGCATTGCCGCAGAAATCAAAACAACTAAATTTCCTCAGGAATTCTCAAAACACAGAATAAATTTACAAGAATTAAATATTGATAGTGTTTTACAAAAAGATAAATCGAGAAAGAAAAAACTGTTAATTGCCGATATGGATAGCACGATTATTGAGCAGGAATGCTTAGATGAATTGGCAACAGAAGTTGGATTCGGGGATGAAATAAAAAAAATTACTAAAGCAGCAATGAAAGGCGAAATAAACTTTGAGACCGCTTTAAGAGATAGAGTAAGTTACCTAAAAGGAGCCCCAACTAGTACTATTACTAAAGTCTTAACTAATCGTATAAGCATTGCTAGCGGGGCACGAACCTTATTAACAACAATGAAAAAAAATAATGTATACACTGCACTGATTTCTGGTGGGTTTACGCACTTCACCTCTTACATTGCTGCAGATCTAGGATTCGATAAACATATGGGAAATCAATTGGAAATATCTAATTCTAAACTAACTGGATCTGTAAAAGAGCCTATTTTAGGAAAGGAAGCTAAAGTTGAATTGCTCGAATCATTATCTAAATCCTTAAAAGTCTCTTATCAGCATATCATTTCAGTAGGAGATGGGGCTAACGATATTGGAATGCTAAAATTAGCCGGGTTAGGAGTGGCTTTGCATGCAAAACCCATCGTCCAATCAGAAGCCAATACAATTATCAACCACTGTGATTTGACAGCATTATTATATTTACAAGGTTATCACTTTAATGATTTTATTTATTAGGCCTTTGGTGACTTTATAATCCGCTAATCATTTATAATATGTACACTTTTAGAACAATCAATTTTAGGTTAACACAACATTCTAACTTTATGGAGGTAAGCTATGGTAGATATAGCTACACGAGTTCATAATAGAAAATGGAAAATCGATCCTATAATTCGATCGCTAATCGATACCGATTTTTATAAGTTATTAATGTGTCAATCTGTATTCAAAAATAAGAGATCGACAAAAGTAAAGTTCAGCTTAATAAATAGATCAAAAAATGTCCCTTTAGCCAAGATAATTGATGAAGGAAGATTACGCGAGCAACTCGACCATGTGCGAACCTTAAAATTAAGTCGAGGGGAAAGTACTTGGCTACGAGGAAATACTTTCTACGGAAAACGACAAATGTTCCGATCAGATTTTATGGAATGGTTTGAAAAACTAAAATTACCACCTTACCATTTAGAGCGTATTGGAGATCAATATGAACTTTCATTTGAAGGAAACTGGCCTGAAGTAATGTTCTGGGAGATTCCCGCTCTATCAATTATTATGGAACTACGGAGTAGAGCAGTATTAAGAGAGATGGGAAAATTTGAACTCCAAGTACTATATGCTAGAGCAATGACTAAGCTCTGGGAAAAAATTGGAGATTTAAAAAACCTAAATAACCTGTCCATAGCTGATTTTGGCACACGACGAAGACATTCATTTCTCTGGCAAGATTGGTGCGTGCAAGCAATGCAAGAAGGTCTTGGAAATAATTTTACAGGAACTTCTAATTGCTTAATTGCTATGAGGCGGGAAGTTGAAGCCATTGGCACAAACGCACATGAATTACCAATGGTATATGCAGCATTAGCACAAAATGACAGGGAATTGGCTCAAGCACCGTATAAAGTCTTTCAAGACTGGCAAGAAGAACACGATGGAAACCTTTTGATTTTATTACCAGATACTTATGGATCCAAAAAATTCCTAACTGATGCACCAGATTGGATGAATAAATGGACTGGCATTCGAGTAGATTCTGGAGACCCAAGTACTGGCGCAAAACTTGCTATTGATTGGTGGAAAACTCGTGGCGAGAATCCAAAAGATAAGTTACTCATTTTCTCCGATGGTTTAGACGTACCTAAAATTATCGAGTTAAATAATAAATTTAGCAAGCAAACAAAAGTGGCTTTTGGGTGGGGCACTCTAATGACCAATGATTTTAGAGGGCTTGTAAATGATAGCTCTTTGGATCCATTTTCATTAGTCTGTAAGGCGATAAGTGCGGACGAAAATCAAACAGTGAAGTTGTCTGACAATCCAAATAAAATAATGGGGCCAAAAGATGAAGTTGCTCGTTACAAAAGCATATTTGGTGAAGGTAACCAAAAAAAGATTGATTTAGTAGTTTGAAAGCAACCATTTTTAAAACGAGTCAACTACAAGATTTCTTTTACTTTACAGGTATGTTTGGTGATGCTAGGGAGCAACGTGTTAGACACAATAATTTGTCAGCATCACAAAACTTTTTATTTAAAGTAAAGTGGTCGCATAGCTCAGCTGGATAGAGCATCTGCCTTCTAAGCAGAGGGTCTCAGGTTCGAATCCTGATGCGATCACCACTTTAGCAACTTCTCAATGTTACTAATGAGTCCAAACCGTTCTTCTATTCGTGGCGAAATTATCACCATAACCACCATTTCTAATATTATGTTTTCGTTCTTGAGGTGGACAGACCAAAGCCTCTATTCCACATGACCCAGCATACTCAAGAGCAGCCTCTTTGGAATTAAATTTTAGCTTAACTTGTGAGTTCATATCTCCAGAAGAAGTCCAGCCCATTAGCGGGTCCAGTGACTTAGCCTCTGCAGGTAGAAACTCCAAGATCCAATCTCCCGACTTAGCTTGTCCCGATTGCATCGCATTTCGCGCGGGCTGATAAATTCTAGCTGACATAAATAATCCTCACATTATTATAATTCTCTAATATTAAATTAAAATTATTTTTCAAGAAAAAATTATTGGCTCATAAGCAATTTAGTTTAAATAATTAATATATCGTTTAAATCCAAACATGAGCTTGAAAAAAAATATTTTACACACACGTTAATAGAATAGATTGAAAGTCCTTATATGAACCAGATCAAAATCCCATCTCTTTCAAAAAAAAGTAATACAAAATTAGAGGGTGGAAAACAATTTTTAATGGAAACACCATTTGATGCGGCAGGTGATCAACCTACTGCTATTTCTGAATTGTTTGACGGTATTGCTCAGGGTGAGCAAACACAAGTTCTTTTAGGTGCTACAGGTACAGGTAAAACTTTTACAATGGCAAAGGTAATCGAAAAAACGCAGCGACCTGCTATAATTCTAGCGCCTAACAAGACATTAGCAGCGCAGCTTTATGGTGAGTTTAAGAGTTATTTTCCAAACAATTCAGTGGAATATTTTGTTAGTTTTTATGATTACTATCAGCCAGAGGCTTATGTGGCCCGCACAGACACTTATATAGAAAAAGAAAGCACCATTAATGAGCAAATTGATAGGATGCGTCACTCCGCAACCCGAGCTTTGCTTGAGCGTGATGATGTTATAATTGTAGCTTCCGTAAGTTGTATTTATGGAATTGGGTCAGTTGAAACTTATGGTACAATGATCCAAGAACTAGAAGTTAATCACAACTACGAACAACGCCAGATAATGGCTGATTTAGTTGCTCAGCAATATAAAAGAAATGATAACGCGTTTTCGCGAGGAACTTTCAGGGTCAGGGGAGATAGTTTAGAGATTTGGCCAGCTCATTTAGAAGATCGAGGTTGGCGGTTATCATTTTTTGGAGACGAATTAGAATCTATTATTGAATTTGACACGTTAACAGGAGCCAAAACGGCTCTACTTGAAAAAATTCGAGTTTACGCAAATTCGCATTACGTCATCCCAAGACCTACCCAACAACAGGCTATAAAAAAGATACGCAAAGAATTGACAGAGCGTTTAAGATTTCTTGAAAAGGAGGGTAAGCTTCTGGAAGCCCAAAGGTTAGAACAGAGATGTAATTTTGACCTCGAAATGATAGAAGCCACCGGATCATGCTCTGGTATTGAAAACTATTCTCGTTATTTGACAGGTCGAGGCCCCGGAGAGCCACCGCCCACTCTTTTTGAATATATACCTGATCATGCATTAGTTTTTGCAGATGAAAGTCACGTTTCAATTCCACAAATAAATGGTATGTATAAAGGTGATTATCGACGTAAGTTTAATCTTTCTGAACATGGCTTTCGCTTACCATCGTGTATGGACAATAGACCTTTAAAATTCGAAGAATGGGATGCAATGCGGCCTCAAACAATCTGTGTTTCAGCAACGCCATCAAATTGGGAAATGGAACAAACTGAAGGTATATTTGCTGAACAAGTTATTAGACCCACTGGTCTTCTAGATCCACCAGTAGAAATTAGACCGGTAGAAATGCAAGTTGATGATTTGCTCGAAGAAGTCAAAAAGGTGACAAGTAAAGGATTTCGTACTTTGGTCACCACCTTGACGAAACGAATGGCAGAGGATTTAACCGAATACATGCATGAGCAAGGCGTTAAAGTTCGGTATATGCATTCTGATATTGATACGCTTGAGAGGATTGAAATACTGAGAGACCTTAGACTTGGCGCTTTTGATGTATTAATCGGAATTAATTTATTACGTGAAGGATTAGACATACCAGAGTGCGGTTTAGTTGCTATACTTGACGCTGACAAAGAGGGATTTTTAAGATCAGAAACCTCGCTGGTGCAAACAATAGGCCGTGCCGCTCGTAATTCTGAAGGTAGAGTCATAATGTATGCAGATCGAGTAACTGGGTCCATGGAACGCGCCTTGCAAGAAACTAACCGACGTAGAGAAAAACAACATCGTTACAATTTGGAGAATGACATAACTCCCGAAACCATAAAGAAAAATGTGCTGGATGTTCTTGAGGGTTTATATAAAGGGGACACTGATTTATCTCGGGTTACTGCAACCGTTAACAAGCCGTTAGTGGGAGCTAATTTATCAAAACATCTAGAGACATTAAAAACAGAAATGCTAGAAGCTGCGGAAAACCTTGAATTTGAAGAAGCTGCACGAATTAGAGATGAAGTAAGACGTTTAGAAACGGTTGAGCTCGCGATATCTAATGATCCTTTAGCACGCCAATCAGCCATTGACGCCGAAGTTCAAAAGTCACAAAAAATTAAAGGGCGCTCTCAAGCAGGAAGAGCTGGAACTATTAATATAAAAGGGAAATCTCAAAGAAATTCAAAATTATAATTCGCAGGCAATCGACTAAGGTCTTTATTGCATTGCCTTTAATTAATGTTTCTTATGGTACTCAATAAAGATTAAAGGTCTCTTCGAATTGTCTAATAATAGTTTAGCTGCATCTAACACACAATTAGGTGGCAAACGAGCCTGGTTGATTTGGTCATTAGCGGCGATCGCTTTTGCATACGCCTTTCTTCATCGTGTTGCTCCAGGGGTTATGGTGCATGACCTTATGAGAGATTTTGCAATAAGCGGGACAATGTTAGGTACTCTATCTGCATTGTATTTTTATCCTTATTTTATTCTCCAAATTCCTTTGGGAGCTTTGCTAGACACTCTTGGAACAAGGTATTTATTATCGTCAGCACTATTTCTTGCCGCAATTGGCTCAGTTTTATTTGGATCAGCACAAACAATAGAAATGGCTTATCTTGGAAGATTTCTAATTGGTGTTGGATCAAGCGTTGGTTTTTTAGCTGCTCTTACTCTTGCAGGGAATTGGTTCCCCTCGAATAGATTCGCTCTGATCTCAGGGTTAACTATGCTAATTGCTATGATGGGAGCAATGTTAGGCCAAGGACCATTAGCGATATTCATTTCTAATTTTGGTTGGCGAGTAAGTCTCTGGTTTTTAAGTATTTTTGGTTTAATACTTGGCTTATTAGTTGTGTTAATCGTTAGAAACGCACCCAGAACGGCTAACAATTTACAAAGAACATCAAAGCCTTTTAAACAAATTATCCCAAATCTACGAAATGCTTCAAAGTCATTAGAAATGTGGAAAATAGCGTTTGTTGCAGCCACAATGAGTGCTCCAATGCTCACACTAGGTGGTTTATGGGGTACCCCATATTTAATGAGCGCCTATGAACTTGGAAGATCAGAAGCAGCATTTTTTACATCATTTATACTTTTTGGCTGGGCTTTTTCCGCACCTATATTCGGCTGGCTCTCAGATTTTTTGGGGCGTCGAAAGGTAATTTTAGCTGGTGGTTCAGGCTTGTTAACTATAGCGTTGGGATTAATCGCCCTAATCCCTAATCCAACAATTCTTTTCACAATAATACTATTTACAATGGTTGGCGTGTCAGGCTCTGTAATGGTAAGTGCATTCGCGCTAATTAGAGAAGTAACTCCAAATAAATTTCAGGGTGCATCGATAGGTATTGTAAATGCCATGACAGTTGCCTCAGGAGCAATTTTGCAACCCCTAATTGGCTTTATTCTAGATTTACGATGGAATGGGATTATGATAGACGGGGCAAGAATATTTACCCAGGTTGATTATAGGTTTTCATTCATGATCATATTTTTTACTTCGCTATTGGGATTAATCGTAAGTCTTTCACTCAAAGAAAAAACTAAAACCGATTAGATAATATTGAAAAAGATAAAATTAAATAACAAAATAAGCCTAATCATAATTTCGATATTTTTCTTGGTTGTCATATCAATGGGTTACCAAATCAATACCGATACAACACCAAAGAAAAATAACATAGCTTCATCAAAGGAAAAAAAGATGATCTCCGGAACCGTAAGTAAAATTAGAGATGGCGATACGATTGTTTTAGATACCACGCCGATTAGGTTAAACGGATTGACTTGTGATGAGTTGGGCACACCTCTTGGAGATCAAGCAAAATTATTTTTACAAGAAAAAATTTCTTTGAAAGAAGCTACATGTACCTTGAATGGCTCTAAAAGTTATGATCGTGAGATTGGTAGATGTAAAACAAATACCCTAGGAGACATTGGATTACTTATGATCACTTCAGGGTTGTGCGGCAGATGCCCAAGATATGACCCAGAGAAAAAATATTTACCTGCTCAAAAGTCTGCTGGACCTTTTATGGGATTAATGCCTAATTATTGTAAGTAAGGTCAAATTCATAGGTTTCTTTTGGAAGCATCTAAGAATCTAATTAGTTTGAAAGATAAAGTTGTAGAATTCTGCAACTCAAGAGAAGATATATTAAGATTTAGTGGCAGCATTCCCAAGAATTTGAGATGCCATGTAAATCCACCACAAAAGCAACCTGTGCAAAAACTCGTAGGGAAAATTAGTCCATCGGAATTTTTAAAGACTAAGGACATTCTGGAAAGTATAATAAGGGCAAATTATCAGTTAAAATGGAATACGACATACTCTGAAAATGAGGTGGGTACAGACTTCATAAAAAGATATGGATGGTTCGATTTAATTGGCCCAAATGGTCCTTTCCATATGGAGGGTATCCGAATAATGATAGGTTATTGGGGAGCAAATCTCGATTATCAAATGCATTGGCACGAAGCCGAAGAGGCATACGTACCTATTGCTGGTTCAGCATTATTTTGGTCAGAACATAATGGAACCAAGATGGCTGGAGTTGGAGATATTGTAATCCATAAGTCAAACGAAAAGCATTGGACAAAAATGACCAATGGCTTTCTCCTAGCATTGGCTATTTGGAAAGGAACTAATCTAAGTGTAAATCCAAAGATTTCTTCTCGAGATGGCACCAAAATACACGAGGTAAAGGAAAGAAAAGATTAAGGAAATTAAGAAATATCTCCACCATTTTCAAGCCAATCTCGGCAATCTGGGCTCAGAATCTTATCACATGCCAAATCGTAAAGCATTAATTCATCTTGAGATAGTATATCTTTCCATCGACCATTTATTCCCCTATTAATGAATGTCTTCGCACCACCTTGCCAACTTGCACCAGCATCAGGAACATAGGTTTCTGCAGCTTCTCGCATCGCTTTAATAGATATTTTTTTTTCAACATCATTTATTCGATCCGACGTAACTTCAATATTTAAAAAATTTGCTATTTTTTCTATCGAAGCCTTAATATCTTTTTTCATATCGGCATAATTCATAAAAAGAATGTTGGGCAAATGACGATAATTCCACCATGATTGAACTCCTTGCAGATGTGACCAAAAGGGGTATCCATCACTTTCCCAATCAAACCATCCTTTAGTGCACCAATCTCTCCAATATGTATGGAAATCCTCTGGTGGATGAGGAAACTTGTCACCAATTAGCTCAGGTGAATTATTCATCATGTCATAAACTTCTGGGATATAATTTAAATGGTGATTCCACAAAGACAATGCAACATCTCTTCCATCACGACTTACATATATATATTTGATCTCTGGGAAAAAGTGTAAGGCCTCTAAAGGCAAATGAGTTTTTATTACCCTTCGATGTTTTTGGCCATTTAACTCCTTCAAAACCACATCAATAGGAAAATCAGTGGAGTCCAGCCAGGGGCTAAATTCAGTTACATTTTTTGGGAAATTTTGATCTGGAAATAAAAGATTTACGACCAAAGCTTGAGTCCAAGTGGTGCCAGCTTTCAAAGTTGTCGCAATAACGATATCATTGTCCCGCGGTTTAAAATCTACCCAACGCTCACTATCTATATGATGGTTTTGAAAAATTAAATTCTTACTAGGATATTTCATTGCTTCTCCAAACATAAAAAAAATCAGTTAAAGCCTACATCAAAATAATTAAAATACTCAATATAATTCCAAACTTATTTACTCTTCCAATAAATCTTTGATATGCTGTTTCGAATTTTTTGCGATATAATCCATAAATAACCGTACTTTAGGTTCTTGTAATTTTCGATGCGGATAAAGACATCCGAAAGTTGATGATAAGGGTGGCGAATCTTCTAAAATTTTTACTAAAGAACCAGATTTTAGATATTTAGCCACTTCAAATCTTGGCCTATTTACAATACCACGTCCAGCCAAAGCCCAAGTAGTTAATAGATCGCCGTCATCCGTATCATAAGCACCTTTAGCAAAAACTTTCTGAGGCAGCCCATCAACTAACAAGGTCCAGTAATACTCCTTACTTCCTGGAAATCTTAACAAAAGACAATTGTGTGCATCACTTTTTAAGCACGCTGGAGTTTTTGGGACACCTTTGCTTTTTAGATATTCAGGAGAAGCACATAAAACTCTTTCACATTGTAAAATGCTTCTTAATTTCATGGTACTGTCTTCTAACACACCCAAAAAGAATTCTAAGTCAGCACGCTCTTCCAAAAAATCCGTCTTGCGATCAGTCAATCGAAGACGTATTTCGATTTCTGGATACAAATCATTAAAAGCTGGAATTAATGGACCAATAATTCGCCTACCCAAACCTAATGGAGCTAGAGCACGTATCTCACCCCTTGGTTTTCCTGCAAAACCTGCAATTGCAGCCTCAGCACTTTCTACCGACTCAATTATCTTTTCTGCATGTTCGTAGAATAATCTTCCTGTCTCAGTTAACGCCAATTTCCGAGTGGTTCTATTAAATAATCTTACACCTAATCTTCTCTCAAGTTCTTTAATACGATTAGATGCCACAGCAGGCGTCAATCGTTGATCTCTCCCAGCAGCCGTAATCGATCCGAGCTCAACCACACGAAGAAATACTTTGACTGAGTCGACATATGGCATTTTACTCTCAATTACTTTCAATTATTTTTTGACAGTGAAGGCTTATTTTATATATTTTTCAAGAGATAAAATATATGTATTATGAAATCAAACATGGAGATCTTGAATGTATGAGTATGCTATAATTTGGGAATGGCTTAGCTTTGCTGTAAGATGGATTCATGTTATCACAGCCATTGCTTGGATAGGCTCATCCTTCTATTTTATAGCTTTGGATTTAAGCCTGCAAAAAAGAGCAAATCTACCTGATGGAGTTTCTGGAGAGGAGTGGCAAGTACACGGTGGTGGCTTCTATCATATTCAAAAATATTTAGTGGCTCCAAAAGAACTGCCAGCCCATCTAACCTGGTTTAAGTGGGAAAGTTACGCCACATGGCTATCTGGCTTCGCATTAATGTGTATAATTTATTACGTTGGAGCAGACCTATATTTAATTGATAAAAATTTATGGGATATCGAACCCTGGTTAGCCATAACTGTCTCTGTAGGCTCCATAATTATTTCATATTTAATTTATGATTTTTTATGTAGGTCAAAATTGGGCGACAAGCCCACATTACTAATGTTGTTATTATATCTAATTCTAATATTTGCTGCTTGGGGTTATACTCAAATATTTACTGGGAGAGCGGCCTTTTTACATCTTGGTGCGATTACAGCCACTATAATGTCCTGTAACGTGTTTATGGTTATTATTCCCAACCAAAAAATCGTAGTAGCCGATTTAATCGCAAATAAAACACCAGACCCAAAATATGGTAAAATTGCAAAATTACGTTCAACTCATAATAATTATTTAACCCTCCCTGTTATATTTCTTATGCTATCAAATCATTATCCTCTCGCTTTTGCGACAGAATACAATTGGATTATTGCAAGCATGGTTTTCTTAATGGGAGTCACAATAAGGCATTATTTTAATACAATGCATGCTCGAGCAGGAAAACCAACTTGGACTTGGGCAATTACTATAATTATATTTCTTATTATAATGTGGTTATCAACTGTTCCAAATGTGCTTAGCAATAAAAAGACTCAAATACCCACTGCCTTAGAGCCTCTAAGAACATCACAAAAATTTGAAAGCGTAGAAAGCATTATAATTAGTCGTTGTTCAATGTGCCATGCCTCGGAACCAGTTTATCCAAATATTCATATAGCACCCAACAATGTTTTGCTAGAAACAGAGGAACAAATCATCCAAAACGCTAGAGGTATTTATCTTCATGCAGGCCGTAGCAACGCTATGCCGCCAGCAAATGTGACTTGGATGGAAGAAGATGAACGAACTTTACTGGTCCAATGGTACGAAGAAGCATTGTAAAATAATTAGTAGAAAATTACTTCAATTCGACTTCAACAAATGACATCGGTTCATTTGAGTTATTTATCACATTATGCTCCACACCTTCAGATCTTCTATAAGCCGTACCAGCTGGAACTAAAACTTCACGCGTAGTCTCAATTTCTTCTAATAACATATTACAATCACTGACAGCCGTAATAACATAATCAAACTCATGCTTATGCCAACCAGTTTCTGAACCAGCTTCAAAATCAAATCTAGTTACTCGAACCCTGTCATCTTCAATTAATAATGACGCTTCAGCTTTAGCTCTTTTCATGTTCAATCCTTTTTAATTTACACTGAAAATATTATTGAATAATAATTTTTGAATAGCTACTCCAATTTGTAAGTTTATTGAAATCGGGAAGGAAAACCGTTTGACTTACAGTCATTTGCTTTAATGAATCCGACAAAGTTCGTTTAACTTCCATCACTTTAATATCATCCTTGAACGCTTTGGTGTTGAGTTCGCGCTCTGATACTATTTCTGTCGTCAGGCTATCTGCAAGCTCTCCGCCTGAGAAAGGAAAGGACAAGCCATTCGGCCGCCCACGAAACATAAATTCATGATGCTCTCCATGATGATCTATCCAAATCATCTCAAAAATCAGATCTTTTGCCTTAGCAGATATCACATATTGACCATCTAATGGGGTTGAGCCTTGTTCATAAACACAAGATCCCTTTATCAACGCCCATTTCCCCAAAAAACTTTTAAATAGCATAAATACCAACCATTTTAAATGAGAGTAATATTATAAATCTTTAAATAAATAAACTGCACTTCACACCAAATTATACTAAACTCCAATATCTTTAAGGTTCAAATTGAAAATAAATTTCTAAATTATTTCATTGAGAACTTGAATTTCATTTGAATATGATCCCAATATCCAACCACATATAACCAAATATAGGTCAAGATGAAGAATTATTATAAAAACTATGTTGATGGCGATTGGATCGATGGAGGTTCAGGTGTTATATCAGTCGACAATCCAGCCAACGGCGAGCACCTAGCTGATCAAGCCTGTGCTGATTTCAATGACATTGATAAAGCAGTGAAAGCTGCAAAGCGGGTTCACAAAGAAGGTCTGTTAACTGCTATGCGTCCTGTTGAAAGGGGTAGAATGGTTAAAAAGATGGGAGAATTTCTTCTTCAAAATGCTCCTATGATATCCAAAGAGTTAACTTTGGAGGCTGGCAAACCTTTATGGGAATCTGAGATTGAAGTTAGAGGTGCTGCTCGATACTTTGAATATTACGGTAACCAGGCAGAAACAATTGA
>TARA_B110000008_G_scaffold277078_1_pt1 | contig 20178 bp, 11 predicted proteins | sample TARA_B110000008 | Tara Oceans TARA_B110000008 (sample SAMEA4396496) | marine metagenome | biome: Westerlies Biome; feature: [DCM] deep chlorophyll maximum layer (ENVO:01000326); material: water (ENVO:00002006), including particulate matter (ENVO:01000060) such as... | depth 40 m
ATCGTCCAACCTCAGGGTTTTGACAACCAGACCATTGGGTAGTTCCATGACTTCTTTCGCATGAGACGAGTCCGTGAGTGTCTCTAACACCCTAATATTGGGCTTTTCATCCTCCTTCAAGAAGGAATATACGAAGGATACAGTCTTTTCACCCATTTTACTTTTCAGTGAAATGTTAACGGTCGAACCGAATTCTTGGCGATGAATAATGTCTTTGATTCGAAGGGAGACATTCAGGTCTTTAAACCACACATCCCCAAAGTTATCCACCGGCAACCCGTTCACGTGAGTGATAACATCGTACTTTTTAACACCTAGACGGTCAAAAACACCATTGGGAACCACATCTCGGATGATAACCCCGGATGGTACACCATAATGCTTTAGTGCCGCCGCGTTGGAATTACACGTTCTGAAACCAAGTCTGGGCATATGCAACAAACGAGGAGGTGTTTCGGATAGAGGTAGTCCCATTACAGCTTCTGTATTCTCCACCTCGTTTTCACCACAAAAATTCTTAAACCCGGCCTTGCGCATGTTCACAATTTCTTCTGGGTTGTCGTTATGGATATGTTCCATCGTCTGTTTTAAGAGAGAATATGACCCTTCCACATGCAACACATGTTTTTGATACCAATCCCCCAGTGATACGCGACTTATTCTACCATCCGCGTCTTTTTTAAATCCGCCCAGATTGTGTTGCTCCCACAAATTATTAATCTTCAGTGCGTCTACCTCGATACCATCCTTTTCCAATTGGCGGAATTGTCGCTTTGCAAAATCGAGACCCAATGCGGACATCATGCGTGTTCTCTGTTCCAACAGTTGTTTGATAAAGTCCATGTTTTTCTGATTGTCGAGAAGTTCACCCAAGACTCGTTTTACACGGTTGGAGGGGATGATAATGTTGGTTTCAGTAGCATTCGTCATTTTCATGCTGTTAATACCAATCACCTTACCATTTAGTAGGCATGGTCCACCACTGTTACCGGGTTCGATGGTAGCGGTGGTTACTATGTATTCTTGTTCATTGGCGTGCTTGATACCGCTTACGCGCCCGTCCGTGAATTGTTGATACTCTGTACCATGTGGATATCCTCTAGTAATAACCCTAGGTGCCTCTAGATCTTTAAAGTCTTTGGCATGTACCGCATTTGAATCACCCATTTCCAAATGAGGGATTTCTTTTATTTCCGGGTATCTCTCACTTAGAATAGCATTTACTTTATCGCATGCTTTCTGGTCCATTTTACATACCGCCAGATCCAAATCCGTGCTAATGCCTACCGGATAGACTTGTATATTCTCGTTGTGATTCGCGGGTAGACGGATAAAGGTCGAAACCGCCTGATTAACCACATGAGCATTTGTTATAATCACCATGTCTTCCCCATGTTTATAAAACCAACCGCTTCCGGCTGCCATTCCTTCATATCCTCTCCCATTGGGCATTTTTACGATAAATTGTACTACAGCGTTTAGTTCTGCCATTTGTTATATCCACATCAATGTTTATATAGTTAATATTTTCTGAGGTATAAATATACATGTAAAATAATATGTGATATGAAGGTATTCTTACTTTTTTGTATTATTCTGTGCGTGGAATCAAAATCTTTGAAATTCCATGTAAATTCCATGGATTATAATCAAAAAACTACAGTAGAAACATCTTGGTTATACGAAATGGTCGAACAGGGTATGCCAATCACAGAACACACTGGAGATTCAGACGTAGATAGAAGCAAACCATTTATAATTCGCAAGAACGATTGGAATTTTAACCCTTATAAGTATCCATGTGTAGACGATACGGCAATTGAAATGAAAATGAATGCCTCGACAGATATTAGATACGAACAAAATCCTATGCCAAGGGCATGCGTTCCAATAGGAAACCCAAACGGTGTCATGAGAGGTTATTGGTGGAACGGAAACAAGAGAACCGTTACAAAAATACACTATGATCAAAGTGAAAACATAATATGGTGTGATACCGGTAAAAAAATATGGTTTATATGGGAACCGGAAGATCGAAAAAACCTGTATTTGCCCGACTCAGACAGTTCTGGTTATAAGACAGAAGCTAGGTATCTGTTTCACAAAGTAGATACAACTCGTCTCCCAAGGATAAGAAAAACTAGAATGTATTCTGTTGTTATGAGAGATAAAGACATATTATATATACCACCACTGTGGCCACACACTGTATATACATTAAAACAGACATTCTGTATATCGAACTGGAACTTAAAACGGCGTAGAAGAAAATAGAGTATAAAAGACGTATATTTTTTATCAAATGATTAAAATTTTATTAATAATTATGATCTCCTCCATGGCTCATGCGCAAAAAATGCATTGGTTTGATGATTTCGTTGAAATAAAACGCCAGCTCATGAATGGTAGAATGGTAAGAATACCAAATGCGTTTACTCAAGAAGTTATTGACAATTATATCGATTTTAAAAATTGTAAATGGGAAGAAGAACATGGAATCGCAGACGATGAAAAAAGAGAGTGGTTTAAACGACACAAAGACCGTGATTGTGCCAATCCATTTTCCGAGTATTTGATGAAACATAAACAATACTTTGAAAACTTTCTGCCAACGAAAACAATTTCCGAGGTAAAATTAACCGCCACCGATTACAGAACGGATGATTATCTTGAACTCCACAACGACTATGGAAATCAACGTGTTCTAACATTTATTTTACACATGTCAAATGCAAAACCAGACTGCGGGGGTAAACTAATATGGGCCGGTGAATATGGTATTAAAAAAGCATTGCCTAGAACAAACACCCTATATTTATTCATTCCAACGTCTCAATCATATCATAGTATAGAGACCGTAAGATGTGGAAGTAGGAAAGCAATAACAGGTTGGTTTATAGATGGTCAATATGATTGAACCAAGTCTCTTTGGAATATTTTTCGTTTGCGACAAACAGACTACTGTCTTTCGAATATGCTACGTAATAACCATGGTTTTTGTAAAGTCTATCTGGAACAATTGTAATCTGGTTTTCACCGGTCGGGTCGTGGAAATATACTTTGGAATATGGTTCTATGTCGTCACAAACACGGAATTCCATTGTACCAATAGTTTCTTCCCTACATTCATTTAAATTCAATTTAGAAGCACCCGTGAAAATTATTAATATTAGTAAGAGTATATATTTCATTTAAAATAAAAAACGGTTATATTTATACTACAATGCACTCTGTGGTTCATATACACACGCGACCATAACTGTTGTTTCTAAATTAAATGACATGTGATTCCAGCGACTTGGTATATTTATTACATCCCCCTCATTCAATATGCACATTTTGGGCGGTATGAATGTTTCGTCGTCAATATATTCTTCTATCATCGTGAAAATCATGTCTATAGATGTAAAATTCTGTGCATCTATGTTATGTTCGGGTTCATATAAAAACCATATTTTTTTCCCATATACTATTTCATTTGAGACCCACCGGTGGTTATGAAACGGTAGACCTGTAAATTTTCCACCCATCCCCCAAACCACAGAATCTTTATCATCGTCCATCCATGGGCATGTATACATCTCATATGCACTTTCCGGCACAAACTCGGTTATATGATTTTTCGTACAATTGCTCCGATGTCTATCACATGAATCAGTTGGTCCCCATAAATAAGCTCTGGTAATATCACTGTCAAATGCATCGTATATATCAAATTTATCTAACTTATTGATATATTCTTGTATATAATACTCCAAGGTGGTTGATCTCCACGCGGGGGTCGGAGAGGCCATTGGTCCGGGGTAATCCAACCCAATGTTTTTTTGACCATGTACAGTTTTTAGGTTATGTATACTTAATTCTTGTTGTATTTTTTTCAGATGATTAACACCGCGACGAAAAATAAATGGTTCCCCATCGGGGGTTAGATTTTCTGGTACAGAATCTATGACATCTATTGTACAATCCAAATTGTCAATGTATTCATCGACTTTATATGCTTCTGAAAAACAAAGTAACAAAACAGTTAAATATTTTCTCATTTACATATTTTTATTATATATTTATACCCCTTTATTTAACATCATGTGTCTGATCGCGGTTTGACTGTCCATATTGTTGTATTTATGTGTTTTGGACAATTTTTCTACATGTTTTCTGGCATCTTCTAAACTTAAATATATATTTGGAATAAATACTTCTGGCCCCGTACAACCAAAATGAGTTATGCCAGTTAGGGCGACCAATGTTTTTTTATAGAAAAAATCTTCGTTCTCTTTAGATTCTATACGAAACATGTCCGCATCGAATCCAATATGTTTGGGTGTGGGTATTGCCATATTATTTTTATACCCGCAAAACATGTAAACCCCATGTTCTACCGATATGAAGTCTTTGTCAAACTGTAAAACTTCAACAGAAGGCTTGGGGGGGTCGGGTACAAAGGCCAAAACACCCAGTTTATTTACTTTATCCATGCTAATATCGTCATAAAGAACGTCACCCGATCCGATGTATTGACCCCTGTTGTATTTTACCCTCTTTTTATTATATCTCATAAATTTTATATAGTTAACGGATTCACTATCCAAAGAGTCTATATAATCTTGAGTCTTTCCCATTAATCCTAGACTATTCGGCATTTTATTATGTCTTGTTTGATGCTTTATATTCAAACCATAAGGAATTGCTTCGTTTGCTTTACAAATGTGTAAAATAGTTATAAATATAAATAAGTAAAGCATTTATATAACGAAATATAATATATATACTAATAAAAATATACTAAAAGGCATTTTACAAATAAAAATGCAGATTTTGGAGAACAAACTGGCTCTTTCATTTTAAACCCACAATGTCCCATATTAAACGGTTTGAAATCATTTGGCTCAAAATAATACTGTGTTCCATTCAAATCACCAACGAAATGGCCATAGTCTTCAGTGCCACTTCTGATCTTAATAATGTCGGTTAAATCCGACTTATCGGTAACAAATACAAATGAATCGTCCTCTTTAAGATGCGATATATAATCTTCGCCTGTTAAAAGGGAATTATCTTGGCAGCCATCGTTATACATATCAATATGGAATAAATAATGCATTCTGGGCGATATTTTATCACGATGGGGTTCTAATAACTTCAGCGCTACATTGTATTCATTTGAAATTACCGAAACAATACACAAAATAAATATTAAATATCTCATTTATTATATAATTCTTATGGTATTTATACTAACAATCTGCCCAAAACCAGTGCTTTTTTCTAGAACAGGTCTTTGGTTCAATGCATGCATGACATCCGACTTTTTTATAAGCAGAACATGGAACATCGCAATTACATGCACTATTCTGACAATGTTTGTATCTAGTTCCTTGCCAACCGGATATTTTTCCGCCTCTAGATGTATAACAATGGTTATAATTACCACAGTCGTAGGAACCATAAATGGCACATCCCCCGAATAACCAACTAACCGAACACCAGCTTGCTCCGCACCATGCGACCGATTTCCAACAAGTTACACCGTCGCTGTAACAATAGGAGTGTGTACATCGGTACCCGGTATCATAATACTCCCAACCACAACCAGAGGTTCTACAGGATGCATAGCCACAAAAGGTGCATGGGTTAAATTCAACCACCTGTGTTACCCACTGCCAGTCTTCGCCGCAGGCATCGCAATTTCCCAAAACATGATTAATGCTACAGTCGTAACTATCCCACTCGTACAACCCATCATCGTAAAAGCCAGTACAGCCCCCGTAGGATACACCTCTGTTACGATAACATGCGCAATTGCTGCCCGCACAACTCCCGGGTAATACATTGCTACAACCTCTAGTACATCCGGTATTTCCTGAACCAGTGTTATAATACCCAAGGTCACATCCTTTACACCCTCCTTGACCCGCCTGATTTTGATATTGGCCCGTTGGACACTGAGCACATGCTTGCCCCGGGGCGCCATTGTATTTACCAGATGGACATGCGACGCACGTGTTCTCGTTGGTATATGGTTTGCTTCCAGTGCCATATTTACCAGCCACACAATCGGTACAGATATCCTTCCCGGTAACATCGGCGTAGGAATGCAACTCACAATCGTTACAACCATCCGCGCCCTCGTTATTAACCGCTTTACCAAGTTCACAATTTTTACATCCATGTTGACCAAGCTGGTTAGTATATTGTCCCTTTGCACATGCTTTACAATTGGTTAGTCCAACAACATTGGCATAATCGCCCTTGGCGCATTGTTTACAACTGGTTTTCCCCTGAGATTCTTGGTAGTACCCTTTATCACAGTTCTTACAATTCGTCTGACCTGTATCGGGATTGTATTTACCAGTGGCACACAAATAACAGGTTCTTTGCAAGGTTGTATACGGCTGATGTTCACCGGTTAGACATGCTGTACATGCCCCCTGATTTGTACCACTAGATGGAACAACGTGTCCGGTTCCACAATATTCGCATGTATCTCTGGCTCCAACGTGGCCATAATTGCCAGCATAGGGTGAATCAATACCACATGTTTTACACGTCGTCTGGCCATTTAAATTCTGCCATTCTTGTTTTCCACATATTATACATAGGGATTGACCAGCACTGGGTTGTACATAACCCGCTATACAGTCTAAACAGTCGGCTCCTTCCACGTTGTTTGCCTTTCCAGTCGGACAGGATCGACAAACACTGGAAGAGGTTCCAGCAGTTCCAATCTGGCCGTCCGTATCTTTGCCCTTGGGACACCTTGTACACTGAACTTGTCTATTGGTAGAGTACCTTCCATTCTGACATTGGTAACAAACACCACCGGATTCATATTTACCGGCCGGACAGTCGTCGCAACCGGTACCCGCATTGTTCTGGCGAGTTCCCGGTGGACAAGTTTCACATAATCCCGGTGACCACGAACCAATGGGTCCTCCAAACTTCCCCGCTGGACAATTCTTACAGTTCGGATGTCTATCTCCTTTGCCACCGTATTGGAGGCAGACAGCAGAACTAGAACAGGCTATAGTCCTAGCAGTTTGCTGGAAATATACAATAGAATTATGAATAAAACATCCGTATGGAAACCCACTACTCGAATAAGGAGGACCGTAAAATGTTTTCCCATGCCAGTTCGCATAAGTTTCGCATTCTGCCTGTGTAATCGTGTCGGTGTTTGCACCGCTAGTCACCTTCACCCAACCGATATTACCAGTAGTATCTTGGTACTTACCCGGTTGGCATTTGTCACAAATGTTCCAGTCTCCTTCACTTTTTATATCATAGACATCGTATCCATACGCAATAATGGCACCGCATACTGTACCTTCTCTATCCCTACAGTAACATCTGCCGGTAGCATCCATATTAAAAGCTTTAGCTGTAAATGTCCACGAACCCTCCAATGGGGTGTTCTGGTTCATGCACGATTCAAAACATCTCGTTGCTCTTTCGGTCGTTGAGCCCTCGTTGTCTCCATTTCCTTCGTATGTCCTAACGCTAGAACCAATTGTACACCAATGATTTGATACGTATTCGTGTGTAACTTTGGTTGGAACGGTGATTCCATATCTTCCAGCGGGACACTGAAAAGCCTGCTGATGCACGACAAACGCCAAGTTGCCGTCCTTTGAGTAAGGAATGTATTCGCCCAGAACCGGGGCCTTAAAGGATGAAGTAGCAATGTCCCAATAAAATTGCTTAAAGTATTCTCTTGAATCACCCTTTGGTTCGTAGTCCGTAGGGTGACATCCAACCATGGTTTCTTCCGCATGATAACAGTAATTCAAGGTTGGTGATATCTTTTCCGCGTTAAAGGATAACTTTTCTTCCGCCGCATTTCGAATGAAACATTTCAGGTTTCCAGCACAGTGGGTGTCGTCTCCACATGGTCCTTCACCTGTATGACATGGGTCCGACGGTGTACACATGGGCATTTCCCTTGCGAACACTGTACCGGCAATGTAACCATAAAAGGGTTCACCGTACGGGTACCCATCAATATATATCGAATCCTGACGATATACAATAGGTGGATTAAAGAACAATTGCAATGAATCATCCGTGGGACACATTCCATTACCACCCGTAGGGATCTGACAGCCGTAGTCTGTACTTTCTGCGATAGACGCATCCAACGAATATGCTGTGATAATGGACTCGTCACATGAGCAAGCGCGGCCCATCCATCTATTCTTTGTTACTTCGTTCATTTTACAGTTGCATTTAAGGCCCAATCTACCAGAAATGGTATCACAGGTACCACGCGATGGGCCACTACATACCTTGTACAGGGCATCCGCCTTCATCCAATCCAAGTGTGTAACACCGGGACAAACCTTACAAAAATATGCGGCATCCAGTTCGTTCGTAGTAGACGAGTCGTATTCTAAGGACAGACGGATACCGTCCACCTGCCTTTGTGTTTTTGACTGCCACTGAACCATATCATCCACGCGAAACCCTGTTGGACAACATTGGTATTCCCATAGGGCTCCAGCCCCCGCCGGGCAAACGCATGCCGATCCCTCTGTCTCACTTGGAGATTCGTCGCATGATCCACCCAATAAACACCGTTGGCACACCGATCTACAGTTTTTACCAGTCCAACCATCCGCACATTTGTCACATGAATCGGTTTCACTGGAAAAATGATTGCATGTGTCCAAACCGGTAGACTTAATCGTTTCGATATCCGCACAATATTTTATCTGTGTTGTACCAATGGCACCTTGGTAAAGTTCAAGTGATTTAAACTGATAGAAGTGGGAATAACCACTAATTGCTTTCTTGCCCCAATATTTACCATAGAGATAAAATGTTCCCCCGACATTACCCATGTGCAACTTAATATAGGTGGATAGTGTCTGAGAGTTGACATACTCTCTGTAAACCCCATAACAGTATCCTCCTCTATCAACATTGTCCAAATCATTAAATTCATTGCATTTTGCCTGTGCGGTAAATTTGGAAGTGAATGTTTGCGGATATGGTACCGGTGTATAGTAGAAATATGCATTGATTGCACCATCGTTGTCTATACCACCGGTGTCTCTATACTGGCCAACAATCTCTAGAGTTGGTTCTCGTACAGCAAATTGTTCTTCCTGACCACATATACACTGTGCTTCTTGAAATGTTCGTTCTCCAGTCAATGGATCGACTTCTGAACCAAACATGCATTTACCATATCCGTCGCACATACTTCCCAAGTTCTCGCCATCAAATCCCGGACAGATTTCTCGACACTGTGATTTTCCATTTCCTTGTGCACAGGTTTCACACTCAAAGCCTGCCCATTTACCATATATAAAATCACTGAAGCAAGCACACTGAGCACAGACAGCTGTGGATGCTCCGGTAATTTGACAATTAATATCCATCGAGCTCTGGAATTCAGACCCCTTATCGAAAAAGAACTCCGCATCAATGATTGGTTTCTGAGTCATATTAACACATTTGTTACTCAGGGTGTCCATGATAAGATCACCGGCACACATGTTCTTATGAATTTCCAACGAACGAATAATAGGAGCCTGTGTTTTTGAATCAAAATTCAAGCCGGCCTCCTTCATGCATAACACTGGCAACGCTTTTTGGTAATGATAATACGGTCTACCAGCTTCTGGAGATTGAAGTTCATAAATAGTGGAGGTACCGGTTGTTCGAACCCCGCATCCATCCTGCTTGTAACACTTATTGCTCTCCACGGAAAAGAAGAAACAGTTGGCTGTGGATCTACATACTTTGGCACACGATTCTATCATCACCGCCTGACTTGTCGAGGTGGAAAATGCTATTGCCGGTTTTTGGATACAGCCTTCTGCCCCATCACAGACATGGGTACTAGACGCTGCTTTGTTAAAATATACATTGTCGTTGGCATTATCAAACCAACACCCCATTGGATAACTATTCCCCCAGTCGTGTGCGGTTTGCCATTTGCCGATCGACTCCCCATACGCCTGACACTGTGCCTCGGATACGCTCATATCCGGGGTACCACTGGTCACTTCATAATAATTTCCGATCTCCGTCTTCCCACCGCTACAGGATGCTTCCAGTGTTACCAGACGATAAGACTCTGTTCTACCACTCAATATACTACTTCCTGCTTTTCGCACGGCAAAATAGGTACCTTCGGTATCAGGCGGATCACCGAAAAAGCCGGTACAGTCGTTGTTGTTTCTACAATAGGTCATGGTGTTTGTGTATGTGTCTGGACCAAATAAGATTGGATTTACCAATTTCTTTTGTATACAAACATATTGTCTTGCATTTCTAGAATTCCCACACGCAACGGTATTTGATGTGTGACTGTTGTATTCAACTCTATTGAGATCGTTTTTTACATGAAAACAACCGCGTGGATCGTTAGAATAAGCATATACAGAATATGAACCTGAAAGCCCCGCTGCTTCGGCATACGCCCTACACTCTGGCTCTGATACACTAAGATCCGGCGCACCACTGGTTACTTCCTCAAAACCGCCCTGTACAAAATCGGTGTTGTATTTACCATCTTCTTTTAAGAATTCTGCTCCACCTAGTTTGTGGTAAATGACTCTGGTTGATTCCAATGAGCACACACCACTAACGCGGTCTACCGATTCACATAAACACCCGTCTTCACAGGTCACATCGTTGTCTTTGTTGTTGTACGAAATCTTATTCTCTTCTAAAATACAACCGGATGGCCGTGTTAAATTGTATATTTCAAACGGGTCTGTGTTTTGGTAATCTAAATTCTGATAGTCTTTCCATATTCTACATGCTTCTAGAGATGGAGAAGCACATAATATTTCTTCCTTTTTCAGTGTTATTTTACTGAGATCGAGAAACCCAATGTCATTTATGATGGAGTACCCCTGACATACATCGTAGGAGGCACTTCTAGCGCACTGTTTGGCGGAACCATCAAATACTTGGTCAAATATTTGTATCTCCGCCAACTCACAAACTCCATGGCCACTACATAGATTGTCTACTTTACTAGTAAATGGACACTTGAATTGACATTGGTCACCAATATACCCAATTTCACATGCGCATTCTCCGGCCAGATCACATTTTCCGCGGCCATTGCACACTTTAGTCATATCACCTTCTTCGGGATCGAATCCTTTGCACATGATGGCACAGTCTTCGCCACGATAACCGGTACGGCCTAATTTATCGATGGTGAACCCCTTTTCTTCTATGACCACCCCGGGTATGACTTGGAATTGTTGTGTGACACCATCTTCGTTCACACCCACTACTATTTTCGCTGGATCACAGACGCATTGACCAACTACACTACAAGAACCTCTACCACTACACGGTATTTGTGTGGTATTGTCTGTACCGGGACATTGTTTATTACAATCAAAGTTGTATCTCGACGATGTTTGTTGCAATGTATTCAGTAGCTCTACTTCATAGGTGGAACATGTTTTCCCGTTACAAACAAACGCATCTGGCTGTGATTCAAAACTAGCCAATACAGCTTTCCAATCCTGTGTCCCATCGTATGCTGGTATTACTTTGTACGCAATACAAACCGATGTGGTAGAACATTGCCCGGTGTCTATATTATTGTATCGTATAGAATCCCCCTCACGATAACATCCCGAACCGGTATTGCCATATCCCCCCCAAGATGCTCCATAAAAGGTATTGGCATATTCTATACACTGTGACTCTGTGAGTGTATTGTCGTTAATACCCTCTGCTTTATAGTCCAATATGTATCTGTCTAATGCATTGCGGATAAATGATTCTCTTCCTTGCATCATTCGTATTCGGAACAGGTCTGTCCCGGATGTTAACCCATCGTTGTATGATCTTTCCAGTTTTGTTATATTCTGTCCCCTCCAGTCCTTTTCAACATACGATTCAATCTCAACAAATGGGGGTAAACAAACACATGCGCCGCGAGAATTATCACACATACCGATTTGACCCATGTTGGACACCATAACATTGCAAGGTGCGACTATAATTTGGCCAACCATATTAGGATGACTTGTGCACACATAATAAAATATACCACTTGTAGTGAAATTATAGGTGAAATCGCTGTTTCCATTGACATCTACCCACCCGGGCAAAGTCGATGTTGGTAGAGTAGTATATGACCCAAGGGAACACTCTGGGCAATCTTGTTCTGTAACCACTCTAAAAGTATGACCGGTGGTGCAACGAATAAATGTTACGTTTGAACGCATACATAATTCCACTGTTGGATCGTCTTCTCCATCTATAACATAATGATTTGCCAAGTTGTTGGAAATAACCACTATTTTGGGATCGGTTTTCATCCCAACCGCGTTGTTCACAGTCCCATATGTGGCATTGTTACAACCATTGCATTCTATGTCACAGTTTCTAGTACCTTCGGACAGGAAGCACTGACATTCTCCTTCGATAGCCCACACAGGGTCGAATGCTATCTTGTTACCTTCGTCGTCCAGTGGCGCATTGTCTAATTTTGATTTTTGGACGGATGTATATGCACATTTTCCCATGTTTTGATTTTCCGCACATGGAGAGCCATCCGCTGCTATAGGACAATGTAATTCACACGAATGGCCACTTATCCCTTCATATTCTTCAGCGTCACACGAGCATTCAACAGCAGAACAAGTCCCATCTAACGTACCTTTTGAATCGTCCAAACAATACGTGTACCAATTAACACCGCATGTTTGTGAATCTTTTACAAGTGTGTTATCTATAAACAATTCCTTTCTGTCTTCGCAAAAATCACCAGTATTTAATAGGTGATTGAAACAACTTGGTTGACACGAAGATTTTATTGTATATGGCACTAGTACATCGTTCAACTGTTGACAAGATAGAGTCCAATTAAATTCCAACGCGTCAATTATACATTGATTGTCACCGTCCAAAGGATCGACAAATTCTCTACAGTTTTCATATTCTTCCAAAACTGTGTAAGAAACGTTTAAACTGCTTGACATATCATTATAAAAATCGCAATACGTTTCCCAGTTTAAATTGTATATGTCTTCCATAGTCTCATATTCGCTAGAGAAATGATTCAATCTGCTTTTTTGAAATACATTGGAGCATGTGCTCAAAATATCTCCCTGTGGTTCTAATAAAATTGGATATCTGACATTTCGAATAATATCCGAACATATCTCCCTATATGAAACGTCTAAATCACATGTTTCGTACATGCACGAATATGGAGAAGGTATATCATTTTCACTAATAAGCCATCTATATGAAGTTAGTGAAGCCCCCGGTATATTTCTTACACTCGTTATTGCATTATTACTAAGGAGTAATTTTGTAATGCTTTCCCCGGTGTCTTTCCTTGTCATAGTAACATGTGTGGTATTAAGCAGCAGTTCCATATGATACCATTTATTTGGTTCATATGACCATATATCATTGCATTGTTGGTTTGTAACCGGGCATGCTTGGAGTGCTTCTATCTCATTAATTTGAATTTGACCCTGACGAATGTATATTCTAATCGCATCCCCCAATTCCAAAATCGTAGAAGACGAGACCGAATCCGATGCCAAAAATTCGAAATGAAAATATTTTCCGACGGTCATGTTTTGAGTAGCATTTGGACCCAAAATTGGTATTATGTCAACGATAGGGTTATTGTCTTTACAGTGTTTTGCCACGTCTATTTCATGGGTTACTTGGTACGGACAAGACGTATCTTGAACATCTATATCGCAACTATATGAATTATAGTTAATTCGTTCCGATGTTCCCTTTAAACACGTGCTGTTCAAGTTTCCTGTAGTTTCACAAATGGCTTTTGTACCCGCATTTGCACAAGAATAACCTTCTAAACATGGATTAAAATCACATGGTTTCGGGTATTCGCATTTTGGAAACTTATTTTTTATAGATTGACAAGTTGCATCAATATATTTCGTGCCATCTTCTTCACCATAAACTGGTGACGTAGATTGTTCCTGTATTTTGCAATTAAATCCTCTGTTTTCCAGTGCTTCTTCGTAAGTTTTATATGAAGTCGCTTCATTTAAACAAACTACTTCAAATGGTTTATAAAAATACCCCTCGCTGTCGTCTAGAGTTCCATTGCAAGTGTTGTTGTTTTGTATTACACCATTGCACAAATACTGTCTGTTTTGGCGCACCTTATTAATAGAAGGATATCTTTGAACATATTCGGAACAAAACGACGCGCCTAAACTTTTATTTCTCAATAAAGCACTATGTTTTGATACGAATAATTCAAATGCGTAATAGGCGGCATCGTGTTTTGCATTGTCTACTCTTGCTCTAAAAGTATCCGATATAGCGAAAGGATATCTTCTCTTATCAAACTCGTATGCCAAATCAAGTTTTTGTGACACATTTTTTCCATCGGTGAACCCTACCATGGGTTTGCAATAATTGGGTATATTTTTCGCTGGACAGTATGATTCTACCGATTTACAATTTGCGAACTTTAAAGGTTGTTTCTTATCTTCCAATACATCGCAATATTGTTTCCAATTAAAAGTGTCTATTGAGTCTCGACAATTTAATTCTCTAATACAGGGGGTTGATACAGAACAATCTATAACAGACGAAGTATTCGAATTGTAATAGATTTTTCCATCTGTATCTTTAAAACACCCGCGCGTTTTGTTTATATTCTCAAATGTATCTGCTCCCCAATCATTGCCGGCATACTGTTTGCATTTCTCATAAGAAACAACCAGTGATGGAACACCATCTGTTATGTGTACGAATGACGGTGATTGTATACATTCCTCCGATCGCATCTTTTTGGGCCTCTGTTTCAGTAAAATTTCATAACAATCGTCGGTTGTCTTATCACATCCAGATATTTCGTCGTGCTTATGACAAAATGGTCCCTTTTTATTTGACCATTCGCTGTCACCAGAAACCACCTGAAGAATGCTTTGAGATAAACACTCGGTGTCTGTCTTACATGGTACGCTTGCTCCGTTTGGTAATTTAATTGGTACAACGGTACAATTGCCCAACCCATTGCATTCGTCGGCGTCTTCCCAAGGAGGTCTTATACAATGAAAATCACAGGTTTGTCCGAAATATTCTGGTCTTGGGGGATCATCCAAGGTTCCATTGACCAACCCAAGCGCAAGTTTTTCATCCCAATCGATTCTCGAATCCGCGTCTACTGGATCCTGAGGGTCACAGGTACAACTAAACAATGGGATATTGCCTTCGGCTTCAAATTCGTGCTCCATCAATTGTTGTATCTCGTTGGACTCACATGTGCCATGACCACCACATATTTTTCCATTGGAAGAAGTACATAAGATCTGACACTCGTCTCCGGTATATCCACCGGTACATAAACAATCACCTTCGTCGGTACAGGTACCATGGCCATTGCACGATACACAGTCTATTGTACCATCGCATTCCGCTGGCAGAGTTCCAGAGGCTACACAATAACGGTTGCAAAACTTGGGTCTTCCAAAGTCCAATGGGTACCAATTTGCTTCACACTCAGTACAGAAGGATGCATCGTCTAAATGATCAATATCACACTTACAAAGTAGCTCACCGGGAACTCCATAATTGTGATTACATATACCCCTGTTGTTACAAGTAGACGGTAGACATTCTCCCTCGCATGGTACAGTATATTCGGCGGGCATCCCATGATCGTCTACCACCCGCTGTTTTGGAAAATAACTGTCTAGACACTCACCACAATTCATACTTGGGTCATAAAACGAGGTATAGTCGTTCACCGCACCTTTTACATTAATGCGTTTTGTAACATCTAGGTTACAGGTGCACTCCATTGCTCCACTTCTGGGCAAACATGTCCCATGACCGTAGCAACCAAACAGCCCATCTATTTTATCGGAGGTATTGGCCTTTAGATAAGGGTCACAAAATAAATCACAATTATCACCATGCCAATTATTTTTGCATTCCATACAATGTTGCCCACCATTGTTCCCAAAACATTCGCATTGTTCTTGAGTATTACAAGTACCCTTCGCGCTACAGGTCAATTCATCAGAACATTTACAGGATGGCAATGACCATTTTACATTCGTCTGACAAGTACAAGCGCCCAAATCGTCACATGTGCCATGGCCGTTGCAAGCCACTACATCACCCGGGCATTCGATAGAGCAATCGGCACCTCTAAACTTTTCATTGCAATCGCATGAAGCGGTGTTTGCATCAAAGTCTACATTGCAAATACCCCTTGAATTACACGGTACACCGGTAGTTAACATTCCGGGACATGGGATATCACAGGATGGTCCATTCCACCCATTCTCACATAAACACCCGGGTGTGTCTCCATACAATTTACAGGTTCCATGCCCAGAACAAATGGGAGTACCGGGACAAGTTTTTACACACTGTTTGCGGCCATCGTCGAACCAATTGGCGTCACAATCACAGAACCCATCATTGCAAGTTCCGTGTCCATGACAGGTGCTACAAGACCCACCCGATGAACGCATTGTATTACAAACGCTATTGTTGTTATCGTATGCAAGATCCGCATAACATATTCGCTCACATCTGGAACCAAAAAACTCTGGTTTGCAATCACCTTTGCATTCCTCGTCCACCGTGTTGCACAAATCGCATAAAAAGCCAAACCGTTTGCTTTGTGTTGGACAACGGCAACCATAATCGCTATTACTAAATGGTGTGGTTGGTTCGGTTGAACAAGACCCATGTTCACACTTACAATTGGAACAGTAGTTTCCATCGAAGGGTGTTCCATCGCACCTACATTTACCTTGAATATAGGAAGTTCCGTGTTGACAGGGGACTAACATGTCATCTACCTGTTTGATGCCCTTTTCCACCACAAAACTAAGTAATAAAATAATCGCCGCGCCTAAAAAGGTAAAAACTCCATATTGGGTTACAGTTCTCAGCATTTTTATTAGAGAAATAAATCAATATATACTCCATTTTTTAATTTAAAAGCTTTGTATATAAGTATTTGTTTTTTAAGCTAAATGTTTAATACCCCATATAAAACAATATATCGCGTACAGACCATAGAAGAGGCATTACAATTTGAATTACAGAAAGATGTGACGGATATGTATTTGTACCTCATAGATGTGTACGATGTTTTACTCAATGCGGCGTTGGGTACCTATGAAATTGAACAGGAAAAGCTGTTAAAACAGCGTTCAAAAGTCCATAAATATCTCATGAAACACTTCTGGAGACTTTATGTTCCCATCCCCGGACGACTGTATGGTTGGTCTCACAACATGTTGCTATATGTCATCATCTTAACGATGGTTGAAATGCAATATAAATCGGAATACCCGGTGATACCAGATCATGTTCACGATTATTGTGTGAAAAATCGTATACGTATGTATCAAGATAGGGATACAAAAACGTGGAAAATGCACACTTGGTTGGACACCTTGGATGTTGTATCATTGCGATGGAGAAAATTATTACCTTGTCAGGAACTATCGGATTTGTTAGAGATTATATGGAGGGTATCCGCTAAAATGATCATATTCATGCACACCGAAGACACTCTAAACATGGAGGATTACGTTGAACCAATTGTAATTAATGACGAAATTAGTATTTACAAGCGAGCAGATGTCACCGCCATTATAGCTGGGTTGAGCAGGTATTATTGGTTCCAACAAACCATAGACCAATATGAAAGGTGGCCCGATGCCGATGTAGGGCCACTTAAGCTTCAAACTGTAGAGGAAACAAATTGGTTGCAATGGATAGAGGTGGAAAAGAAGCACATTTTTACGAGACGGTTTAGGGACGGGGTGGCAGATTTTTTATGGAACATTATCATCAATTATGGAGACCATGCCATAGGCGCACACGATCAACTTGGTGACGAGGTTAGTAATTATGCGGTGTTGTATATGAGGTTTCCAGCCGGTCTTCCAACAAGCTTGTCTAGAATATGTACCTACAAAGAATACGAGGATATGATAGCATCTGATAGTATACGTGAAATATTATATGCCAAGATGGTGCACGCCCATTTCAGATCCAATTATGATGTCGATTTCCTAAAGGTATTTACCGTGTGGGAACCAGACATGAACAAACATACCGCTGCCATAGAGCGCTCTCCAGTTCCACTCATACTCAACCGGTTCTGGAGATATCACGTGTTCTATCGTGGCAAAATTTATAAGCACCCAGAGGGCGAAACTTTTAAACATGCTTTTATCACATGGTTGTCAATACTGAAAAAATATAGTAGGGGGATATGTTTTAACTCCATGGACTTTAATCCTACCATAGAAGGGATGTTGGAAGAAAAAAAGATAGTGAACAATGAGCGTGAATTGGGTCAGTTTTTTGATTTACAGGATGATTAACTAATTATCAAAATTTTAATTGTTGTACATGTACATCATTATCGGTCACAAGCGCATAATTTATATGATCTGGACCCCATAACAAGAAACAATTGTAAAGACACTCATAGAATAATGAGTTATGACCAGCGTAGGAGACGACATCATCTTTTTCGGAGGAGGAAACATCCACTTCTGAGTTGTATTTAATGTTTAAGTCCTTTATCATTATGTCATTGACTTTCATGTCGCCTATGGTTCTACCCGTCCATGTTTCGTTGTCTTCCTCTACTTCTTTAAATAGTAAAAGAAAAGAGTGTACCATTTCATGGGCTAGCGAATCGTAATCGTTCCCATCGGCCAGTTGAATACTCTGGTCGTCTTTGGTTTTTCCCTTACTCGACAAATCGGGTACCACTTCTAAAATAGGGTTATTTCCCAATGTCTTGTATGGAAGTAGGTCTCCGAAACACTGTTCGTTTAAGTATATGTATTTATCAAATAGGCTTTTTGTTTCTGTAGTCTTTCTCATGTTTCTTACATCTTCTGCTACGTAAGGGTAGGATATCATCTTATCCAAATGATCCCAGTGTTTTGATCTAGCTCGAAATCTTAAATCGCCAAATATTCGCGTATAAGGCATTTACTATAATCGATAGTCCATTTATACTGAAAATATACTATATATAATACGATGAATATGTGTAATAAATGAAGCCATATGAAATATTTATTCCATTGAATTTTATCTTGTCTCTATCTACCATGCTATTAACATGGGGGGTTCGTGTACGCAAAGATAAATACGATGGGTTTTGTACGGATCCTTGGGGGGCAGATTGGTATGTACCGTGGTTTATATCCTCCTTGTTGTTCGGCGCTTCACTTGTATATACCTTTGTCAGAGGTAAAATATTCGATAAAATACTAGGGGATATACACGGCGTGATGTTTGTATTTACAGCTGTGTTTACATTTGTATTGTTTGTCATGGGCTTTTTGTATTTTTCAAAGCCCGATAAAACCTGTGAATCGCTAAAAGTATTCGATAGCATATTATGGGCTGTGGGTCTTATAGGAGGAATCGTGTTGAGAATGAGTTATCCCAACAGAGTGACCAAAGCAGTAATACCGCTAAACTCTCCAGTTCAACAGAGTGGTAAGTTTACCGGCGCCGGCAACTTTAAAAATCTAAGATATTAATAATTAATTCGTATATATTCCATAATATATCTATTTAAATGCCCGGTATCTTTGACTCTCTGGCACTAGAAAACCCAAACGACGGCATGGAAGAAGACGATGGCATAGACGAAGCCTGTGATATGATCAGTGAAGAAGAACATAGAGACTGCCCATTGTGTAAATATTCTCAGGCGGATGCCTCTGTAATTGATCGAATGAATCAAATGGAACAAAGCATGACCGGTACAACCAGCAGTGAGGAAATTTATAGGACGCTGGCAGGACTATATGATGTACAAGTACGCCAACCTCTATTGAACCAAGGTTTGGATGCGCCACAAATCACAGTCGAGGAATTACGCGCTCACTATACACTACACAAATTAAATCTTAGGGACATTATTTCAAAGGAGATTTTGTCAGTCAACAATATGCAAATACACTTTAGAAAACATCAGGTAGCCACCATAAATAGTAAGACTGGTCGCAAAAAACTCGATCCTAAAGCCATGAACGAGTGGGTGAAATTATCGAAGCATAAACTTGAGCTTATTAAATATTACAATGGACCACTGGCAAAAATGAAAAAGAAAGATGCTGGAAGTATAAAACCTTATGAATTTTCGTAAAATATTAAAATCGGACTATATATATCTATAACATATATGTAAAG
>TARA_B110000008_G_scaffold267761_1_pt1 | contig 20177 bp, 19 predicted proteins | sample TARA_B110000008 | Tara Oceans TARA_B110000008 (sample SAMEA4396496) | marine metagenome | biome: Westerlies Biome; feature: [DCM] deep chlorophyll maximum layer (ENVO:01000326); material: water (ENVO:00002006), including particulate matter (ENVO:01000060) such as... | depth 40 m
CTGGCTCTGGCTCTGGCTCTGGCTCTGGCTCTGGCTCTGGCTCTGAATGCATTCCAATTTCTGTCTCTTGTCCAGTAATATCTTCATCATTTAATGAGATATTATCATCTACCTGCTCTTCGTTACCGACAATAGCATCGAGACCTTCTTCAATCTTTGATGAAGATCTAAAAAGTTTTGATTTCAGTTTTTTGAAAAAAGACATTTTTTGGCCATATAATTTAGATTAATTTAAACGTAGCATACATTAAGTTAAAGGCTTCAATAAAGCACATTCTAATATAATATAAAGATAAGTTTTAAATTAAATTATATAAGCAATAAATATTGCTTTTAAACTTCATCATTAAAATGTTTTATCACCATTCTTATTGGATTTGGGGCTGCTTGCCCTAACCCACAAATAGAAGCATCCACCATTGCAACTGATAATTCCTCTAATAAATTTTGATCCCATTTATCTTGGCTCATCAGCTTAACAGCTTTCTCACATCCAACTCGACATGGTGTGCATTGACCACAGCTTTCATCTTCAAAAAATCTAAGCATATTTAAGGCAGCTTCTTTCGCGCTATCATGATTAGATAAAACAACAACCGCAGCGGAGCCTATAAATGTTCCATATTCTTGAAGTGTATCAAAATCTAGAGGAATATCTCCCATTGATGCTGGCAATAACCCTGAAGATGGTCCACCTGGTTGATATGCTTTAAATGAATGTCCTTTAAGCATGCCTCCAGAATAATCTTCAATCAACTCTCGAACTGTTGTTCCAGCTGGAGCAAGTTTTATTCCAGGATTTCGCACACGCCCAGAAACAGAATAACTTCTCAAGCCTTTTCGTCCATTTGCACCATGTGCACCAAATACCGCAGAGCCTTCACGCGATATTTTAGCAATCCAATGAAGTGTCTCAACATTATGAACCAATGTTGGCTTATTAAATATCCCAACACTAGCAACAAATGGTGGGCGATGACGTGGCAAACCTTTTTTACCTTCAATACTTTCAATCATGGCACTTTCTTCGCCACAAATATATGCACCAGCCCCACGGCGCAAATCAATATAGCCACTTTCAACTATACCTGAAGTTTCAAGCGCACTTATTTCTTTGGCTAAAATTTCTAAAACTGCCGGGTATTCATCACGCATGTAAATGAAACATTTTTCAGCATTTACTGCCCAAGCAGCAATCAGCATGCCTTCTAAGAAAAAATGGGGTTCTCTTTCTAGAAAATAACGATCTTTAAATGTTCCAGGCTCACCTTCGTCACCATTAACAGCTAAATACCTAACACCTTCATTCATTCTTACAAAAGACCATTTTTTTCCTGAAGGAAATCCTGCCCCGCCCATGCCACGAAGACCGCTTTCAAGAATTTCATCTTGAATTTGGTCTGGTGTTCTTGATCCATCTCGTAAATTTTGAAGTTCGGCGTAACCTCCATTTGCAGAATAATCTTTAAAATTTTCATAGTTAGGAATTTTTGGATGAAAATCTTTTGTATTTATTGCTTTCTCAACTTTTTCTTCATTAGCATTATCAATGTGATTATGACCTATTTCCAATGTTGGTGCCGTGTCACATCTACCCATACACGGAGCTCTAACTACGCGCACTTTTCCTCCACCATTGTATTTTTCACCTAGCTTGAGCAACAAATCCTGCGCACCAGCCAACTCACATGAAAGGCTATCACAAACCCGAATTGTGAGGCTTGGTGGAATTTCTTCATCTTCCTTTACTATATCAAAATGTGCATAAAAGCTTGCAACTTCGTAAACTTCAGTTTGAGAAAGTCGCAGTTCCTCTGCAAGGGCTGCAAGGTGTTGAGTTGATAGGTGTTTAAATTTATCTTGTACCAAATGAAGATACTCAATCAGGAGGTCAGCTCTGCGTTCACGATTGCCCAATAATGATTTTACATCTGATATAGCATCTTCGTTGACCTGACGACCTTTTGGCGTTTTACGCCCTTTGCCTTTGCCAGATTTCCATACGCCGTCAGTTTTTTGATCTAAAGCCATTATATACGCCCTATTGATTTTATTTTTTCTAACTAAAAAAAATACATTTGTGACCTAAAAAAACGACTTCTAAGTCGAAAAATTCGTAATCATTTTATTTATTTAGTGAAGTTTTTCCATCTTGAAACTCTATTTCTAGTGATTTACTTTCATCAGCAACTTTTACACTAGTTACAATCCCTCCATTTTCATTACGTATAACTGCATATCCTCTTTGCAAAGTAGCTTCATATCCAAGTGTTTGCCTTAGTCGTTCTAAACCTTCTAGCGCACTCTGGTGACGTTGGGTTATTACTTTCATATTGGATTGTATACTTTTAACAAATCTATTTATTGCTTCAGCTCTGTCAGCCAATTTATTTCTAAGTAAACTTCCCCTTAAGCCAGCACTAGTTTGTAATAATATTGTACGTTTATAATTACTTACAGTAATTAAAGCCCTTGGTAATCTTTCAGATATTGAGTCTAAACGCTGAGTAGACATGGCCACTAGTTCTTCAGGAGCTGGCAATCCTCGGCTAAGATCCTTTAATCTTTGCCGCTTTATCTCCAAAATGGTAGATAACGAACGAACTCTTCGTTCATCCATAGAAGAAAGCCAGCCCATTAAGTCAGCTCTTACTGGTACAGCATATTCAGCAGCTGCAGTTGGAGTTGGTGCACGTAAATCAGAAGCAAAATCTATCAATGTTGTATCTGTTTCATGCCCAACAGCAGATATTAATGGAATTTCACTTTCTGCAGCAGCACGAACAACAGTTTCTTCATTAAATCCCCATAAATCTTCAATTGAACCACCGCCTCTTGCTACAATTATCAATTCAGGCCTGGGCATTGCTCCACCAGGAGTTAGTCGATTAAAACCATTTATTGCAGCTGTTACATCAGGGGCACATCTTTCACCTTGAACAGACACAGGCCATAATAGAACTTTACGTGGAAATCTATCACTCAAGCGATGAAGTATATCTTGAATTACAGCGCCTGATGGAGAAGTAACTACTCCAATAATTTCAGGCAAATATGGAATTTCTTTTTTTAGACTTTTATCAAATAGACCCTCTGCTTTTAACTTCTTTTTCCGCTTTTCTAACTGAGCCATCAAAGCACCAATGCCCGCCACAGACATTTCAGATACAATCATTTGATACCGTGATTGCCCTGCGAAGGTTGTTATTTTTCCAGTTGCAACAACCTCTAAACCTTCTTCTGGTTGAGTTGCTAACTTTGAGGCTTGGCCCTTCCAAGTTACAGATGCAATTACAGATTTATCATCTTTTAAATCAAAATACAGGTGCCCCGAAGCCGGTCTTGAAACACGCCCAACTTCTCCTCTTATTCGGACGTTTGAAAACTCACCTTCTATCATTCTCTTAAGAACGTTTGATAATTCAGATACAGAAAATTCAGGAGCATTTTCACCCTGAACTGGGCTGTCAATTAGATCTGACATTTATGCATCCTCTCTTGGCTTTTTGTGTAGCAAACAATAGAACCATTATTTTAAAAGGCCAAGGAAATTAAAAAACATGAATATACTTATTTTAGGCTCTGGTGGCCGCGAACATTCGTTGGCTTGGGCAGTTAATCAAAATCCAAAATGCGATATTTTATATTGTGCGCCAGGCAATGCTGGAATATCAAAAGTTGCACAATGCATTGATTTAAATATTGAAAATAGTTCTGATGTATTGAACTTCTGCCTTGATAAAAAAATTCAATTTGTAATTATTGGGCCAGAAGCTCCATTAGCAATGGGTATTGCTGATGATTTGCGTGCAAAAAATATTTTAACTTTTGGTCCTTCAGCATCTGCAGCAAAATTAGAATCTTCAAAAGCTTTTACTAAAGGAGTATGTGATTCATGTAATGCACCAACTGCAAGATACGCCAGATTTACAGAATTAGAATTAGCAATTGACTATGTTCATGAACAAGGCGCACCAATCGTAGTCAAAGCTGATGGCTTGGCAGGAGGCAAAGGTGTTATAGTTGCAATGACACTAGATGAAGCAATCAATGGTTTGAAAGATATTTTTTCTGGGGCTTTTGGAAAAGCAGGAGCGGAAGTCGTCATTGAGGAATTTATGGAGGGAGAAGAAGCAAGTTTTTTTATCCTTTCAGATGGCAAAAACATTCTGCCAATCGGCACAGCACAAGATCATAAGCGAGTGTTTGATGGTGATACTGGACCAAATACAGGTGGAATGGGTGCATATTCACCCGCACCAATAATGACAAAAGACGTAACATCAAAAGCAATTTCACAAATTATTCAACCTACCATAGACGAAATGGCTAAACGTGGCATACCTTATCAAGGTGTATTGTATGCAGGCTTCATGATAAAAGCCGGTGAGCCAAAATTAGTTGAGTATAATGTAAGATTTGGAGATCCTGAGTGCCAAGTTTTAATGATGAGGCTTGGAGCACAAGCTTTAGATGCGATGTTAGCATGCGCCAAAGGTGAACTTAATAATTATAAACTAAATTGGGCGGATGATCACGCTTTAACGATTGTTTACGCAGCAAACGGTTACCCTGGAGCTTATAAAAAAGGCTCTAAAATTCTTGGTCTTGATAAAATATCAGAAACAACAAATATCCAAGTTTTCCATGCAGGTACAAAAGAGGAAAAAAATAATATCATAGCGACTGGTGGCCGCGTCCTTAATATCACTGCAAGAGGATCAAGCCTTAATGAAGCACACAGAATTGCCTATGAAACAATTGAAAAAATTCAATGGGAAGACGGGTTTTATAGGAAGGATATAGGTTGGAGAGCTTTTTAAATTTGCTTCTCAGGCATTCTTACAATTAAACCATCAAGATCATCAGTCACTCGAATCTGACATGTTAATCTTGATAATTCACTTGGCTCCCATGCAAAATCTAACATATCTTCTTCCATCGCATCTTTAACTGGTAATTTTTCGTTCCAGTTTGAGTCAACATATACATGGCATGTTGAACACGCGCATGCGCCACCACAATCAGCTTCTATGCCAGGTACATTATTATCTCGCGCTGCTTCCATAACTGAAAGGCCTACAGCAACCTGAACTTCATGATGAGTACCATTATGTTCAATAAATGTTATGTTAGGCATGAGTGTCTCCATTTAAAATTTTCGAGTGTGATAACACAGAAAAAAAAGATAGCCAGCATTTTTTTTCAAATAAACTGTTTCTAATTTTTTTTGATTATAAAATCGCCTAAATATCTTTTTTAACTATTTGATTTTTAGGCGATTAAAATTTATTTTTCAGAAAGTGATAAACCTACAAATCGAGAGTTATCTCCTCTTAAAACTAATAGAAGAATTGATTTCCGTCCCGCTTTTATCGCGTTTTCAAAAATTTCAGATATATCGTTTACATCAGCAATTTTAGTGCGCCCCGCCTCGACTATTACATCACCAGCCCTAAGACCTTTTTCAAAAGCATCTGATGTTTCAGAGACATCTAAAACAGCAACACCTTCTAAATCTTCTGGTAAATTCAATTGTGTTCGAGATTCAGAATTTATTGTTAGTAACTTCATTCCTAACTTTTCAGTTTCTTTAATTTTTTCAGGAGCTTTCACGACTGGTACTAATTTTTCTTTTTCAGCAGCTTCACGTCTTCCAAGAGTAACCTTGATGGTTTTTGTTTTTCCATCTCTAAAAATAATGACCCTTACTACTTTACCAACATCTGCATTGCCTACAGCTGTAACCAAACCACGTGTATCTTCTACTTCAACTCCATCAAAAGAAAGAATTACATCGCCTGATTGAATTCCAGCGTCTGCACCTGGGCCTTCAGGCACTCCGCTAACTAATGCTCCAGATACCTCATCTAATCCCAGAGCTTCTGCCATGTCACTATCTATGTCTTGTATTTGGACACCTAACCAACCGCGTCTTGTTTCACCATATTCTTTTAATTGTTTAACAACTCGCCCAACTACTCTGGATGACATAGAGAAACCAAGGCCAATGGATCCACCATTAGGTGATATTATTGCAGTATTAACGCCAATAACCTCACCATTCATGTTGAACAGTGGTCCACCGGAATTACCGCGATTGATAGCAGCATCTGTTTGAATGAAATCATCGTATGGTCCTGATCTAAGCGTTCTGTTTCGAGCAGAGATTATACCCGCAGACACAGAGAACCCTTGTCCTAACGGGTTACCAATTGCCATGACCCAATCACCTACACGAGCTATATCACTATCCCCAAAGCCTACAAATGGAAGAGGTTCAGAGGCCTCAACTTTTAATACAGCAATATCAGTTTTAGGATCACGGCCGACCAGTTTCGCTACAAGCTCTTTCCCATCGAAAAACTCTATTACAATCTCATCTGCTTTATCAATAACATGGTTATTTGTAACGATATATCCATCAGATGATACTACAAAACCTGAACCAAGAGCACTACTTCTTCTTGGCCTTGCTTGACCACCTTCACCGTTATTAAAAAAATCCCTAAACAAGTCTTCAAAAGGACTACCCTCAGGAATTTGAGGCCTTGCTTGATCTGTTACACCGGCAATAGTAGTTGATGTAGTAATGTTAACAACTGAAGGAGATAATTCTTCAGCAAGATCAGCAAAACTCTCTGGTGCTCCTCTAGCATATGCAGATAAGCTTGATAACATAAGTACAGAAAAAACAAAAAGCGTGTTAACTATGGCAGATTGTATTTGTATTATTGTTGCTCTTTTTGAATTTGTGAAACTTTTCACGAAATTTTCCTCCCAGGGATGTATTTTTGTTTAGAATATTAGAATAAAATTTTTTTCTTCTTTATAAGTATGTTTTAATTAAATTCTGTCAAATTTTAATAAACAATTATTTTTATTAAATAGATATCTAAATGATATTAGTTATAGTGCTTTTACAGCCCATATTATTATAAACCCGATTGCTACAAAAATTAATCCTAAGTTACGTCTTGTTTCCATACTCATTGAACCTAAAGCACGAATTATGTCCTCAAAACGAGATGGGGCCAGTACAAGTACCAGCCCCTCAATAACAGCAACTAAACCGATTGCTGTAAAAAAATCATTCATTTAGCGAGTCTGAATTCAAATAGTCAAAGAATTCGCTATTTGGTGAAATAATCATTGTAGCATTATCACCATTCAAGGATTTTTCATAAGCAGTTAGAGATCTATAAAAAGCGAAGAACTCTGGGTCACGTCCAAACGCATCAGCAAAGATAGCATTTCTCTTACCATCAGCTTGCCCTCGAATAATATCTGCTTCTTTTTGCGCTACGGATGTTGTCTCGACAACAGTTCTATCTGCAGATGCTCTAACTCTTTGAGCGGCTTCATTTCCTCGAGCGATCTCATCAGCAGCTTCTCGTTCACGTTCAGCTCGCATTCTGCCAAAAGTTGCCTCTAGGTTTTGCTCTGGCAGGTCAGCACGTTTTATACGTACATCAACAATCTCAACACCCAAAACAGTTGCTTGCTCTCGCACTGCATCACGTATCTCAGCCATTAAGGCAGTTCTGTCAGTTGATAGGATCTCATTAGAAGTCACACGGCCAAGTACAGATCTCATTCCATCGTTCATGATACCATCAAGTTTTTGTGTTGCAGATCTCTGTCCACCTGAACCAACAGCTCTTCTGAACTGCACCGGATCTTGAATTCGCCACAAAGCAAATCCATCGACAACTAAACGGCGGTCATCAAGAGGGGTAAATTCATCAGGTTGTACATCTAATGGTAAAATACGATCTTCATATTTCACCACTTCATGGAGGAATGGAACTTTGAAATTCAGACCAGGATCGACAATCACTGCTGTTACTTCACCAAACCACAATCTAAGTGCCTTTTCACGTTCATCAACAACATAAACTGAAGACATAACTAGAAATCCAATGGCCGCCAGAATTGGCAGTAATAAATTATTAAAGCGTTTCATTAGTTGCCTCCTGTCTTTTGTTTAGTCAATTCATTTAATGGAAGATATGGGACTACACCTTGCCCACTACTACTTTCATCAATTACTACTTTGTTAACACTGCCATAAACTTTTTCTATAGTTTCTAAGTATAAACGTTTTCGTGTTACTTCAGGTGCCTTTACATATTCTTCATATACAGAGACAAATCTTGATGCTTCACCTTCAGCTTCATTAATTGTTTGTGCACGATAACCTTCAGCTTGTTCCATCAACTGCGCTGCTTTACCCCGCGCTTCAGCAACCACTCTATTTGAGTATGCATCTGCCTGTTTTTCAAGAGTATCACGTGTTTGTTCAGCAGCTTGCACTTCACGAAACGCATCAATGACTTCACGAGGTGGGTTTGCACCTAATAAATTCACACGAATAATATTAATTCCTGAACCTGTAACATTTCCGTCACTGTCAGAACCATAAATATCTAGTGTATCCTGGATTAATTTTTTTAGTTCAGCTGTAATAGCACCACGATCTTTGTTCAAAATAGGAGATAAGTTGCTCCGAGCAATAATTTCTCTCATTGCGGATTCCGAGACTGCTCGGATTGTTTCTTTTGGATCCTGTAGATTGAACAAGAATTGTTGAGCATCAGTAATATTCCAAACAACTTGGAAATCAATATCAACTATATTTTCATCACCAGTCAGCATTAGACCTTCGTCTGCTCTTGCACCACGTCCAACACCAATATCTTCTGAGTTTTCTCTAGTAACTGGAAGTATTTGTTTTGTGACAACAGGCCATGGAGCAAAATTCAAACCTTCGTTGCCTGTTTTGTAGTACTCACCAAAAAATAATTCTACAGACTGTTCTGATGTGTCAACTCTATAAAAACTATTGAAGACCCATAACCCAAATATAGCAATGAATATCAATCCAAATCCACCAAACCCAAGTCCTGCTCCACCACCTTTTGGAGGAGTATTTTTATTGTTAGCACCACCTCTGCCGCCCATTAAAACGCGCAGTTGTTCTTGCCCCTTTCGAACCAAGTCATCTAAATCTGGACCTTGCCCACCATTAGATGGTGGTCGATCTCCGCCGCCATTATTACCTGAGCCGCGATTACCGCCGCCATTACCCCATGGGCCACCTGTGCCATTACCAGCCATTTGTTCAAATTCCTCCTAAGAACTTGTATTTACTTTATCACTAATTGACATTTTTCGTAAAAATTTCAAGTCTATATTTGTTTAAATCTTATTTTTAGACAAAGATAATAATTTATATTTTATCTTGTAGGATTGTTCATTGTTACTAATTCTTCCGCTGCTGTTGGATGAATAGCCATTGTTTTATCAAAATCTTCTTTTGTTGCACCCATTTTAATAGCAACACCTGCCAATTGAATCATTTCAGCAGCTGCATGTCCAACAATATGACAACCAAGTACTATACGACTTTCTTTTGATACTATTAATTTCATCAGCATTCGTTCATTGCGTCCAGCCAAAATAACTTTCATAGGCCTAAATGTAGTAGAATAAATTTCTACAGTACATTTGTTCAACGCTTCTTCTTCAGTCAGCCCTACAGTCCCAATTTCAGGCTGAGTGAAAACAGCAGTAGCAATAAGTTCATGATCCGGCATTGTGGGGTTTGATTTATATACAGTCTCTACAAAAGCAGCAGCCTCTACTATAGCAACTGGCGTTAATTGAACCCTATTCGTGACATCACCAATGGCATATATGTTTTCGACATTAGTTTTAGAGTATTTATCAACTATGATCTCACCTTTTAGGCCCGTTTTAATATCTAAATCCTCAAGTCCAATATTATCAGTATTTGGAACCCGACCAGTTGCATATAATATTTGGTCAACAATGATTTCATTATTTAATTTATCTTTAACGATATATCCGTCTGCTACTTTTGTTATGCTTTCAACATCATTATTTAGGCTGAGGTCAATTCCCTTATTTTGCATTTCGTTAGAAACTAATTCTTGAACCTCTGAGTCAAATCCTCGAAGAATTTGGTCTCCTCTATAAAACTGCGTTGTTGCAACACCTAAACCATTTAAAATACAGGCAAATTCACAAGCAATATAACCACCACCAACAATCAATACATTATTTGGTTTTGTTGGCAGATCAAAAATTTCATTTGAAGTAATTGCGTGCTCACTACCAGGAATATTTGGAATAAATGGACGACCACCTGTTGCTATTAATATAATTTTAGCAGTGATAACTTCACCTGTTGAAAGTTCAACAGTATTATTATTCTTTAAAGTCGCACGAGAATTATAGTGTTTAACATTATTGTTTGTTAAAATATTAGAATATATTTCTTCTAGCCTGTTAATCTCTTTGTCTTTAGCAACAATGAATTTTTCCCAGCTAAATGAGTACTCACCAACTGACCAACCATAGCCTTTTGAATCATGGAACATTTCAGAAAATTCAGATGCATAAACCATTAGTTTTTTGGGTACACACCCTCTAATAACGCACGTACCACCATAGCGAAATTCTTCTGCCAAAGCTACTTTTTGTCCATTTTGAGCGGACAATCTTGCAGCTCTTACTCCACCAGAACCAGCACCTATAACAAAAAGATCAAAATCATAATTCACTTAAACACCTCAAATGTCATTAATATTTTTAATAAATTGAGATAGGCTTTGTATGTCATAAGATGTATCTACCCAATCTATCGAACCAGTCGACTTCACTCGAGCCAATCCATTTTCATTACCCATTATAATAGAATGTGTCATTCCTAAAAAAAGGCCTGTTTCAACGACACCAGCAATATTTAGTAATGCATCTGAAAGTGCATTAGGATTTCCAATCCTGTTTAATTTTAAATCTAAAATATAATGATTTTCATCTGTAATAACTGGTGTGAGATTATTTCTTCTAGTGACAATCCGGCAATCGACATCTTGATCAACTAAAATATTTTCTATGAGCCGTTTTGTAGTTTTCCAACCAAATTTCACAACTTCGACAGGCAAATCAAATGTTCCTAGGTCATCGACTTGTTTTGATGCATCAGTAATTATCACTAATTTATTAGCAGCTGTTTCAACAATCTTTTCTTGCAAAAGAGCTGCACCACCGCCTTTTATTAAATTCAAATTTTGATCAAATTCATCAGCACCATCAATCGCTAGATCTAATTGGCCCAATTCATCTATATTAGAGATTTTAATTCCTAAACTCTCTGCTAGCTTGGTTGTCTCCGAAGATGTAGCACATGCAGAAATATTTAATCCATTGTTATTTATTTCGTGTGCTAAAAGTTTTACCAACCAGGCAGCTGTTGAACCCGTACCTAGACCCAATTTCATTCCAGACTCGACAAAATCTAACGCTCGATAAGCAGATGTAAACTTCCCAATTTCAGATGGGCTCAAATCAAGTGTCATGTACAAGTCCTTTTTATAAGAGATTCTCGTTCCTTGTATCTTTATTCATAAAGCACTGCACGTTCAAATCAGAATATATGTCTAAAATCTCTCAAATATGACGTGTTTTATAATTTAAAAATTTATTTTTTTGATATGGTAAATAGAAATAGGATTTTTATTTATGTTTCTTTCAATCTTTGACATCTTCAAAATAGGCATTGGACCATCTAGCTCTCATACAATGGGACCTATGGTTGCTGCTGGAAAATTTTTAGATCAATTATTAGAGCATAAAATAAAAGCTGTAAGTTTAAGTGCTTCACTTCATGGCTCCTTAGCTTATACAGGCAAAGGTCATCATACAGATTATGCTACGATTATGGGCTTGATAGGATTTAAACCTCAAACATTTAATTCTAATATCGCTCAACAAGCATTAGACGAAGTATCTCAGACAGGTAAAATCCAACCTGAAGGTCACTCTGAATATCTATTTAATCCAAATACAGCTATAAGGTTTGATTTTGAAAAGAATCTTGATGGACATGCAAATGGCATGATTTTTTATGCTTATGATTCAATAGGAACCGTTCTTTTTGAAGAAACTTATTATTCAGTAGGTGGAGGCTTTGTCCAAACAGCCTCTGAATTAGCATCAGGTATTTCTCATTCTAAACTTGAAAATAAAACACCTTATCCATTTAAAAATGCATCAGAAATGCTTGAAATGTGTGTTAGTACAGGCAAATCTATAGCTGAACTAAAATCAGAAAACGAACAAGCAAATATAACCAAGTCTGATCTTTCACAAGGTATCAATAAGATATGGGATGTAATGAATAATTGCATTGAAGAAGGCCTGAAAAAAGAAGGGATCTTACCTGGCGGATTATTTGTAAAGCGAAGAGCAAAGGGCATTCATGAATCTTTACGAAAAGAACAGAGCAGAAATATAGCACCACCACATATAATAAATGATTGGATGTCCTGTTATGCTATGGCAGTAAATGAGCAAAATGCTGCTGGGGCACAAATTGTTACTGCACCTACAAATGGTGCAGCAGGAGTTATTCCAGCAACTTTAAGATATTATCTTGATCATGTGCCTTCAGCTTCAATTTCAAAAGTTCCAGAATTCTTGCTCACTGCTGCTGCAATTGGAGGCCTAATAAAAAATAATGCTTCAATTTCTGGTGCAGAAGTAGGTTGCCAAGGAGAAGTCGGTTCTGCTGCAGCAATGGCAGCTGCGGGTTTATGCGCAATCTTAGGTGGAACGCCCCAACAAGTGGAAAATGCAGCCGAGATAGCTCTTGAGCACCATCTAGGCATGACATGTGATCCAATTAAAGGCTTAGTTCAGGCTCCCTGCATTGAGCGCAATGGATTAGGAGCTATAAAAGCCGTATCAGCTGCTTCCTTAGCATTAAGGGGTGATGGAATTCATCTGGTTTCATTAGACGCTTGTATAGAAACCATGAGGCAAACTGGCATAGATATGAATTCAAAGTACAAAGAAACATCACTTGGGGGTTTGGCTGTTAACTTACCTGAGTGTTAAAATGGCCATTGGTTTATAATTTCTGATAAAGTATTCCTTGGAAATATAGCAAGTGCCAATCCATCATCTATCCATATTTCAATATACTTTTCCATGCTCTCATTAGATGTGGATATTCTTCCATTAGGTGACATGAGTATACCATCTAAATTCCACATTAAGCCTTTAGATTTTGCGAGCGTTTTATCCATAGGGAATAATGCAAACCTTGTACCAATTGGTAAATTTAACTTTAAATATTTGGGACAAACCACACAAACATCTTCTTCGCCGATCAAAAAAGCTACCTGTTTTGACTTTGAAATAACATTAAATGAAGCCAATGAATGATCCAAACGGCCTCCAAGAAACCCATAGCAAATTATATATTTGGCATTTATTGCATCTAATGACTTCTCTAGATCATTTGTGTCCTGACTTTGATCAAAAAGCACTGGATAGGGAGCATCTTTTTGACTTCCAACACTATCCAAATCTCCGATCAAACCAGATACTAAAAAATTATTTTTTAAGGCATAATTTAGACCTGAATCAGCACAAAATAAACTTTTACCACTTTTTCTGATATCATTTATATCTTGCTCATTCACCAAACCACCACCTATAAGATTAACACCTTCGGTAACAGTAAAATGGCTACTATTTGTCATAATAATTTTGCTAGTTAATCTTCTTTTGAGGATTCATTTGGGTCAACTTGTCCAACACCAAGAAATATTTTTTTAAATGGAAAAATCCATATAATTCCTAGGGCAACATAAATTATAAATTCCAAAATTATGTTAGGACGAGGGAGTAAATTAGTTAGTACCACACATAGAATGATATAGGCTGGAAGCCCTATTAAAAGAATAATTAAAGACCAACGTCTTTTTGCTTTGTATGATAATGCCATTAGTCTGCAAATGGGTCTGTGACCAGGATCGTATCTTCACGTTCTGGGCTAGTTGAAACAAGAGCAACTGGACAATCAATTAATTCCTCGACTCTTCGGACATATTTTATTGCAGCAGCAGGTAGGTCATTCCATGAACGTGCACCTTCAGTACTTTCGGACCATCCAGGCATATCTTCATAGATAGGCACACATCTTGATTGCTCTTCAGCTGCAGTTGGTAAGTAATCAAGTCTTTTGCCATCTAAATCATATGCGACACATATTTTTAAGGTTTCAAATCCATCGAGGACATCTAGTTTCGTTAGGCATATTCCAGTAATGCCAGATGTGGCACAAGTTTGCCTGAGCAAAGCTGCATCAAACCAACCACACCGGCGTTTTCTTCCAGTTGTGGTACCAAACTCATGACCTCTCTCACCTAATCTTTGGCCATCATCATCATCTAATTCTGATGGAAATGGCCCTTCTCCAACCCGCGTAGTGTAAGCTTTAACAATTCCAAGAACGTAATCTATAGCAGTTGGACCCAAACCAACACCGGTAGCGGCTTGGCCTGCAATTACATTAGATGAAGTAACAAAAGGATATGTACCAAAATCAATATCCAACAGTGCCCCTTGAGCTCCCTCAAATAAAATTCGTTTTCCTGATTTTCTTTTTTCATTTAAGACTTTCCAAACTGGCGCGGCGTAAGGAAGAATTTTTGGAGCAATTTCTTTAAGATCTGACAATAGTTTATCACGATCTATTTCATCAAATCCTAAACCTTTTCTGAGTGGATTATGGTGTTGTAGAGCACGATCAATGCGTGCTTCGAGGGTTGCCATATCTGCTAAGTCTGCAACTCTAATTGCACGCCTACCTACTTTATCTTCATATGCAGGACCAATACCGCGTCCAGTAGTGCCAATTTTAGTACCCTTGCTTGCAGCTTCTTCACGTAACCTGTCTAATTCACCGTGAAGAGGTAATATTAATGGCGTATTTTCTGCAATCATGAGGTTTTCAGGGTTAATTGAAATTCCTTGCGACTCAATGGTTTTAATCTCATTTAATAAATGCCAGGGATCAAGAACAACCCCATTACCAATCACAGATAACTTTCCACCTCTAACAACACCTGAAGGTAAAGCATGTAATTTATAAACTTTTGAGTCTATTACCAAAGTATGGCCAGCATTATGACCACCTTGAAACCGTGCAATAATATCTGCTCTTTCAGATAGCCAGTCAACAATTTTACCTTTACCTTCGTCACCCCACTGGGCACCAACGACAACGACATTAGCCATAAGATTATCTTTCTTTTTTAGAATCTTATGATCTCTATATAGTGCCAAATCAATGCATTAAATACCCAATTTGTCGCGACAATGATAATACTACTAGGTATCCTCATGCATATCGATAAAATAACCCATCGACAGCCCCTATAGTTTACCCTAAAAAGCGACAAGTTATTTTGAACATATAGGCTTTGATTATGCAAAACGTTGTACTTGTTATTCACTTAATACTTTCAGTTTCATTGATAGGTATAGTATTACTTCAACGATCTGAGGGTGGTGGATTAGGTATTGGTGGCGGGGGTAATAATGGTGGCGGTGGTCGACCTAAAGCAGCCCCACTGGCAAAAGTTACTTGGATTATTGCAATCGCATTTTTAATTACTTCAATTACTTTAACTATTATTGCTTCAAATAATTCAAGTGGAAGTTCTGTAACAGATGGATTTAGTACAACAGAAACAAATACAGATACATTAGAATTACCAAAGTCTCTGGAAGGTAATTTGTTACCACCGTCCGCAGCAGACGAACCAGCTTTACCACCAAAAGCTGAATAAAGTAATTTAAACACAATATTATTAAATGCTTAAATCAATCTTGGTTTAAGCATTTGTTATTTTACGCTATCGGCAAATAAATAAAATAACATAAATAATCATGTTTATACTTGCCAGAATCATACAAATCTCGTATTTATCAAATCCCGTGAGTACAGTGTTTTTTACATCTGTATTTCATTATAAAATAGTTATAATCACGGGAGATTCAACACCATGGCACGGTATATATTTATTACAGGCGGTGTAGTTTCCTCATTAGGAAAAGGGCTAGCCTCAGCTGCTCTTGGCGCATTATTACAAGCCAGAGGGTATTCAGTTCGCCTCAGAAAACTTGATCCATATTTGAATGTTGATCCAGGAACAATGTCGCCCTTTGAGCATGGTGAAGTTTTTGTAACCGATGATGGCGCAGAAACTGACCTTGATTTGGGCCATTATGAGCGATTTACAGGTGTTGCAGCACGCCAAACTGATTCAATTTCATCAGGGCGTGTTTACACAACAGTCTTAGAAAAAGAACGTAGAGGTGATTATCTTGGAAAGACTATTCAGGTTATTCCTCACGTAACTAATGAAATAAAAGACTTCATTGAAATAGGTGATGACGAAGTTGATTTTATGTTATGCGAAATTGGTGGAACAGTTGGAGATATTGAAGGTCTGCCTTTTTTCGAATCCATAAGGCAGTTCTCTCAGGACAAGCCTAGAGGACAATGCATTTTTATGCATTTGACTTTGTTGCCATACCTTGGTGCATCAGGTGAACTAAAAACTAAACCTACACAGCATTCAGTTAAAGAATTACGATCGATCGGCATAACTCCAGATATTTTAGTTTGTCGTTCAGATAAAGAAATTCCAGAAAAAGAAAAAGCAAAATTAGCATTGTTTTGCAACGTTAGACCTGACGCAGTCATACCCGCCTATGATTTAAAAACAATTTATGATGCTCCATTGGCTTACCATAATGCCGGAATGGATAGAGCTGTATTAGAAGCATTTGGAATATTAGAAGATTCTCCAGAACCAGAACTTTCTGTCTGGGAAGACGTTTCTGACCGAATGCACAAACCAGATGGAGAAGTAAAAGTAGCCGTAGTGGGGAAATACACCCAACTTGAAGATGCATATAAGTCAATCTCAGAAGCATTAACTCATGGCGGTATGTTTAATAGAGTTAAAGTTAAACTTGAATGGATCAATGCTGAAATATTTGAAAAGGCTGATAATGTGACATCTACACTGTCAGGTTTTCACGCTGTATTGGTACCAGGTGGTTTTGGTGAAAGAGGTACAGAGGGTAAAATCAAAGCAGCAAAATATGCACGTGAAAATAAAATACCATATCTAGGTATTTGTCTTGGTATGCAGATGGCCGTTATTGAAGCAGCCCGAAATTTGGCAAATATTGAAACTGCAGGATCAGAGGAGTTTGATCACGAGGCTGGTCAAAAACGTTTTGAACCAGTGGTTTATCACCTAAAAGAATGGGTTGAAGGTAATAGAACAATTGAACGCGCAGTGAATGATGATAAAGGGGGCACAATGCGTTTAGGTGCCTATAATGCTACACTTATGGAAGAATCTAAAGTTGCAAAAATATATGGTAAAACAGCCATATCAGAGCGCCATAGGCATCGTTATGAAGTAGACGTAAAATATAGAAAACAACTAGAAGAATGTGGTTTAGTTTTTTCTGGCATGTCCCCCGACGGCAAACTTCCTGAAATTGTAGAGATTGTTGACCATCCATGGTATATTGGAGTTCAATACCACCCTGAACTTAAATCAAAACCGTTTGCTCCACATCCATTATTTCGTGACTTTGTTAAAGCTGCACTTGAGCAAAGTCGTTTGGTGTAGTGATTTTGTTATTTAATCACTATATTTTTGGTAATTTAATTGAAAGTATAATTCATGCTTAAAGATATTCTAAATGCTTTTAAAACATCTGAACCGTCAACTTTAAAAACTGAAGATGCTAGAATAGCAATGGCAGCACTTCTTGTGCGTATTGCTCGATCAGATGAAGATTATGATAATGATGAAAAAATATTGATAAACAAAATGCTTCAGTCGCGATATAATTTAGAAAGTAATCAGACTGAAAGTATAAGAAAAGAAGCCGAGGAGTTAGAAGCTAAAGCTCCTGATACTGTGAGATTTACACGCCTAATAAAAGACACAATACCTTTTGAAAATCGTAAATCAGTTGTTAAAGATTTATGGTCAGTTGTTTTATCAGACGGCAAGAGAGACGCAGAAGAAAATAATTCCATGCGGCTAATTTCTAGTTTACTTGGAGTTAACGACAGAGACAGTGCGCTAGCTCGTCAAAGTGTTGAAGAAAAAACACAACATGAATAGGCTATTTGTATGAATAGATCTCGTCAAACACGTTGGCTTGAATGGCCCACTCTTGCATTCTTTTTTTCTACATATTTACTTTTTGCAATAGTAACAATTTATGCTCAATATTTACCATCATTTGCAATTATTGTTATTCTCGCAATACTTTTAACTATACATTCTTCACTGCAACATGAAACTATTCACATACTTGAACCTCAATGGCCTGTTTTAAGTATTTTGTTAGCATCACCGGCATTAGGTATGGTAGTTCCATATTCTCGATTTAGAGATTTACATCTAGCTCACCACATAAACGAACAATTAACAGATCCCTTTGATGACCCTGAAACTGGCTACTACGAGGCAACATTTTGGATGAAGTTTCCAAATTATATTAAAATAATTCTACAATTTAATAATACATTAATGGGACGGATATTAATTGGGCCATTAATTGGCACAATAAGTTTTATTCAATCAGACTTAAATTTAATTGTTCAAGGCAACAAACAAGTCTTTTATGGTTGGTTGCACTTTATTCCTGCATTGATGATAGTACTTCTTTGGTTGTATTACTTTGGAACTGTGCAAGTTTGGGAATATGTAATATCAGTCTATTGTGCATTAAGTCTATTAAAAATTCGCACTTTTATTGAACATAGGGCTCATTCAATGACAAATGCTAGATCAGTTATTGTTGGCGATAGAGGTGTATTATCAATACTATTTTTGAATAATAATTTTCATGCAGTACATCATTCATATCCAAATATACCATGGTATAATTTACCTTCAAAATTTAAGTCAAATGAAGACAAATTCTTAAAGGGTAACGACAATTATTATTATAAAAACTATTTTACTGTCTTTAAAAAATATTTATTAGTAAAAAAAGAGAAATTAGTACATCCTTATTGGAATCTTCAAAATCGCACTGAACCAATTAGAAAAGAAGCAGGCAATTAAATGAAAATAGGCATATTACAAACCGGTATTGCAGCAGACGCTTTAATTACAAAACATGGTGATTACCCTGATAATTTCAAAACTTTTTTACAAAATCGGGGATTTGAATTTGAAGTATATGAAGTAATAAATAACATCTTTCCCGACGATATTAACGATTGCGATGGCTGGTTAGTGACCGGCTCAAGACATGGAGCCTACGAAAAGCATGATTGGATACCACCTTTAGAAAAGTTTATTTGTGATTTATACGAAGCGGACATACCTCTGATTGGTGTTTGTTTTGGTCATCAGATAATTGCTCAAGCCTTGGGTGGCATCGTTGAAAAGTTCAAAGGTGGATGGATAGTTGGACGCCAAGTATATGAAAGTGATAATGGAAATAAAATAAAATTAAATGCTTATCATCAAGACCAAGTGATATCTGCACCCAAATGTGCAACAAAAATTTCTGGTAATGAAAATTGTAAAAATGCTATTATTACTTACGGGCAAAAAGCCTTCACAATGCAACCTCATCCAGAATTTTCAAACACATATATACGCGAATTAATTGATGCTAGGGGCATTGGATTAATCGACGATACAATCTTAGAAAATGCCCGTAATAACTTAATAGAAGACCTTGATGCAAAAGAAATAGCTAACCAATTTGAAGCATTTTATAAAAGAGCTTAAGAGTTCTTTTGATTTACAATTACGTCAGTCTAATAATCGAAAACTTTCTCTCAACCATGGCATTCTATTAGTTAGCGAAGCTACTACCTGTTCCTGAATAATTGGTCTAAGTATCTTTGCAACTTCTTGAGGCATTCTTACCATAGCATCCTTTCTTGCAGTTAAAGAAATCGTTCGAGACATTTTTTCAAATGGCAATGGTATTAACTCAACATTCTCTTGAAATCTTTGCGCTCTCAAAAAACCAAGAGGAGTAGTAATAGTCCATCCTGTTTTATCTGCAACCATCGATAAAATGGCATGGTAGTTATTAAACTCAAATTGATTTGGTAATCTTATCCTCTGACGTGTCAAATGACCTTCAATTTGACGACCCATTACAGTCCTTGCGGAGTAGTGAATAAATGGCAAATCAAATAATTGTTTTTGGATATTTTGATTGTGATCAATAGTACCTTTTGCAACAGCAACTACAAATGGTTCTGTAAGTACAGGGTGAACCTCCAT
>TARA_B110000008_G_scaffold185332_1_pt1 | contig 20176 bp, 15 predicted proteins | sample TARA_B110000008 | Tara Oceans TARA_B110000008 (sample SAMEA4396496) | marine metagenome | biome: Westerlies Biome; feature: [DCM] deep chlorophyll maximum layer (ENVO:01000326); material: water (ENVO:00002006), including particulate matter (ENVO:01000060) such as... | depth 40 m
AATTGCCATTTTAATACATCCCCCCAAGCTTCATATTTTGGTAAGGATATTTTTGGAATAGAAGAACCGGATAGGGAAGTGGAGTCTGTTTGAATTGAAAGTTCTCTATCTCTAACTTTAAATTTAAAAATCTTTTCTTGGTACTTCTTTTGTACTTCTTCCCAAGTGTCAATTAGTATTTTGTTTTTAGGATGTAGGTCCAACAAAAGTATTTCGTATTCTTTCTTTATCTCAGCAAGTACTTCTTCTGAAGATTCAGTTAGTATCTCTAGTGATTTTTGTAATGCGTATAGTTTTTGTGCAATATTCTTTTGATCAATAGCCCATTTATCGTAAGCCCTATTATTTTCCGAAATTTCTGATAAGTAACGCACTCTGTTTGGTGGAATAACAAAAATCTTCTCACTCATTTCATCTGTTATCTCAAAGGAAGAGTTGAAATTTCCTAATCCTTTTTCGGAGAACTTATCCATGATGGCTTTGTAAAGTGAGTTTGCCCCTGGGTCATTAAATTGTGAAGCAATAGTACCAAATACAGGCATGCTATTTACATCTTTATCAAAAAGAGTATTGTTTCTTTGGTATTGCTTTTTTACATCTCTTATGGCATCCAATCCTCCTTTTTTATCAAACTTGTTTATTGAGATGAGGTCAGCAAAATCTAACATGTCAATCTTTTCCAATTGTGTAGCAGCACCATATTCTGGAGTCATTACATATAGAGAAACATCAGAGTGTTCAATAATTTCAGTATCGGATTGCCCAATACCTGAAGTTTCCAAAATGATAAAATCATAATTAGCAACTCTTAGGACATCTAATGCATCATTCACATGTGCTGATAGGGCTAAGTTGGCTTGCCTTGTTGCCAATGAACGCATATATACTTGGTCAGATTTTATGGCATTCATTCTTATTCTATCTCCTAACAGTGCACCTCCCGTTTTTCTTTTGGAAGGATCAACTGATACAATGGCAATGTTTTTATTAGGAAAGTCAATAATGAATCTTCTTACCAACTCATCCACTAATGATGATTTTCCTGCACCACCTGTTCCTGTAACTCCTAGTACAGGAGTGTCGGATTGTTTTGCCAATTCTTTTATCTCAGATATGGTAGAGGCGTGTTTTTCTGGGCAATTTTCTGCTGCCGAAATTAACCTTGCAATTGCATTTACATTCTTTTCTTTTACTGCTGAAACCTCTCCATTCAAATATTCTCCAACTAAAAAGTCTGAACGCTCAATTAGGTCGTTTATCATTCCCTGTAACCCCATTTCTCTACCATCATCTGGGTGATATATTCTTGTTATTCCGTAAGCTTCAAGTTCTGTTATTTCTTCTGGTAGGATAGTACCTCCGCCACCAGCAAATATTTTTATGTGTGTGGCTTTTTTCTCTTGTAGTAAGTCATACATGTACTTTAAGTACTCTGTATGTCCTCCTTGGTAGGAAGTCATTGCAATAGCATTTGCATCTTCTTCTATGGCGCAATTTACTACTTCTTCTACACTTCTATCATGTCCTAAATGAATTACCTCACAGCCTGTTGCTTGAATAATTCTTCTCATAATATTGATGGCAGCATCATGTCCATCAAAAAGAGAGGCGGCTGTTACAATTCTAACTTTATGTTTAGGGATATATCTTTCTACTTGTTCCATTTCTTCTATATTTTCAGGTTGCAAATATAAAATATTTAACTTATTATATTGCCCTTCAACATGAGTAAAGCGAATGAGATTTTACTTTGCACTTTATTGTTCCTGCTATTTATTTTTCTGTTGGGGATTACTTTTCAACTGTTCGTATCTTTTTTCAACTGTAGGTACTGTTTATTTTACTATTCGGGATTTGCTACTTACACTTTGCTTTATATTCTATTGTTTCTTTCTGGCAACCAAAACATCTGGCAACTAATAACCATCAACAAGCAAGTATTACTATCTTTACCAAAACAAAACTATCAATAAAATGAACAGAATTTTACTTTTTGCAATCAGCTTAACTTTTTTGGCTTCTTGCACACAAACAAATAATAAACAAGCTTATTATGCATCAGATAATCCTGCTGAAAGGGTAGTGTGGGAACGCATTCGTTTGGCTGACCCTACTACAGGAGAAATACCAAATAATATAAGACAAAAAGAAATGATTTTTGCTAAAACTTTGCCAAAGTCAACAGCTATGTCAAAAGCAAATTGGAAACATAGAGGGCCGTACAATGTTGGGGGTCGTACTCGTGCCTTAGCTATGGATGTGCAAGATGAAAACATTCTTTTTGCAGGAGGAGCTAGTGGAGGTATGTTTCGCTCAACTGATGGGGGCTTAAGTTGGACAATGACAACAGGAAATAATCAATTGCACAATGTTACTTGTGTTGCACAAGATACCCGTGCAGGAAATGAGGATACTTGGTATTTTGGTAGTGGTGAGCTTACAGGAAGCTCAGCAAGTGGTGGAGGTGCTTATTATCAAGGTAATGGTATTTATAAAAGTACTGATGGAGGTTTAAGTTGGGATTCTTTAGCTGTTACAGCAACTAATACCAATGGTTTTGATTCTGATTTTGATTTTATTTGGAATGTAAAGACTGACCCTTCTAACGATAGTTTGGATGTGGTATATGCTGCTGTGTATTCTGCAATTTACAGAAGTGAAAATGGGGGTGCTTCTTGGACAAAAGTATTGGGTGGAGGGAGTGCCTATTATACCAATGTTGAGGTTACTCCAAGTGGTGTGGTTTATGCAACATTAAGTTCTGATGGTACCGATAAAGGAATTTGGCGTTCAGTTGATGGGCAAAATTTTACAAATATTACTGATACCGCATTTGCTGGTATTTATGGTAGAATTGCAATTGGGGTGAATCCTAGTAGTGAGGATGAGGTGTATTTCCTAGCTGCAGAAACTGATGGTTATGGTCAGCATACGGATATATTCTTTAATGGTGAAACTTGGACTTCACTTTGGAAATATAATGCAGCAACAACAATTTGGAATGACCTTTCCTTAAATATACCAACTAATCAAGCATCTTCTTTTGATAATTTCAATGCACAAAGTGGGTATGATTTATTAGTAAAAGTTCACCCTGATAACCCAAGTACAGTATATATTGGGGGTACTAACCTTTGGCGTTCTTCTGACGGATTTACTACACCAAATAATACTATGATTATTGGAGGTTATCTAATTGGTTCTTCTGAAGGGGATGGTAACTGGGGCGTGTACCCTAATCATCATCCTGATCAGCATGATTTATTATTTTTACCTTCTAATACTGATGTTATCTTATCAGCTACTGATGGGGGAGTGTTTAAGTCTGCTGATACTTTTGCAGATACAGTAACTTGGACTTCATTGAACAATGGCTACTACACAACACAACTCTATGGGGTTACCCTTAGTAGAAATGCTAATTCTGAGGTGATGCATGGTGGCTTTCAGGATAATGGTAATTTTATTACTTTTTCTGATGATGTACAAACTCATTGGAACATGCCTTTTAATGGAGATGGTGCTTTTGGTGGTATTGCTGATAATGAGGAAGATTTTTACTTAACAATTCAAAGAGGAGTTATGTATAAAATGAAGTTAGATACAAATGCAAACCGATTAGCCTTTAATCGTATGGACCCTGCCTCAATTGATAGTAATGACTATATGTTTATTAACCCTATGGTGATGGATGAAAATTCGGATATTATCTATATGGCTGCAAAAAATAAACTTTGGAGAAATAATGATATTGCAAATATCGCATATAATAACTCACATGCAAAAAATGATTTAGGATGGGAAATGTTATCAGATACTTTTCCAAATTCTTCTCTAAAAATTTCAACTATTGAGCCATCTGTTTCTCCTGCTAATGTTGTGTATTTAGGTACGCAAAATAAGTATATTTATAGAATTGATAATGCTAATATTGGTGATCCAGCTGTTGTTCAGTTGCCAAATATTCCTATTGCAAGTAATGCTTATTGTTCGGATATTGCAGTTAATCCTGAAAATGCAGATGAGCTGATGGTTATTTACTCCAACTATTCAGTTTATTCAGTTTTCCATAGTATTGATGGGGGGCAAAGCTGGATTAAGGTAGCTGGTAATTTGGAACAAAACCCTTCAGGTTCAGGTAATGGTCCTTCTTGTCGTACTGCTAAAATTATTCCTTTAGGAAACGATACTTTGTACTTAGTAGGGACTTCTGTTGGCCTTTTTGGTACAGCTAATCTGGATGGGCAAAATACAGTGTGGAAACAAGTTGCTTCCCAAGAGATTGGAGCAGTAGTAATTGAAACATTAACCTACAGAGCTAATGATGGATTATTGGTTGTAGGTACGCATGGAAATGGAATTTTCCAAACCAACTTAACTTCAGCTAATGGGGTGCTTTCAGGAGTAGAAACTGTATTGACAGATGATTTTGAAATGAATATTTATCCTAATCCTGTAACAAGTATAGTTAATATAGAGTTTACTTTAAAAACTAATAGACTAGTCAGCTTTAAATTACATGATGAGTTAGGTAAATTAGTTAAAATTGGAAATCAAAATAGATGTATTAAGGGAGAAAATAAAATGCAAATTACTATTCATAATTTGAAATCTGGAATTTATTTTGTAAGTTTGAATCTTGATGGTAAGGTGTTTACTAAACAAATAATTAAAAAATAATGAATAAGGTATTACTTTTATTTTTATGTTTTCCATTTTTTGGTTATACTCAAATAACTTCAATTCCTGATGCAAATTTTGAATTAGCGCTAGTTAATTTAGGTTATGATAATTTTGTAGATGGATATGTGCTTACTTCAAACATCAATTCAATTGATTCTTTAATTGTTTCAGGGTGTTTTATTGAATCTTTGGAGGGAATAGCAGCCTTTCAATCACTTTCTTACTTGGATTGCTCTTCTAATAGTTTAGATACTTTAGATCTATCAAACAACTACCTTTCTTTTTTAGATTGTTCAGGAAATATGTTAACTGATATTGATATGAGTAATCACCTAAATTTACAAACCTTTAAGTGTAATCATAATAATTTTAATCAGATAGATGTTAGTGCGAATACTTCCTTACTTTATTTTGAGTGTTATAAAAATCAGCTGTCTTATTTAGATATCAGTAATAATGAATTTTTAACAGAGTTAAGATGTAATGATAATAATCTGACAAGTTTGGATGTTGCTGGAATTGATATGTATGTTTTAGTTTGTGATAACAATCAATTATCTACAATTGATAACTTGGGTGATAATGTTTCATTAAAGCATTTTAGTTGTTCAGGAAATAATATCTCATCACTTTTGCTTTCAGCTCATCCTCAATTGAATTGGTTATCTTGTTCTAATAATAATCTTTCTCAGTTAGATATTAGTAATCAATCAATGTTGAATTACTTTTTTACTTGGGGTAATCCAAATTTAAACTGTATAAATGTAAATGATATAGCAGTTGCTAATACTAATTGGTTGGTATGGAATGGGCAGTCAGGTAATATTGATGCACATCATTATTTTAGTACGGGTTGTCTTTTATCTTCTGTTTTGGATGTAAGTAGCAATAAGGAATTAATATCTATTGTCAATATTCAAGGTCAGAAAACTAATGTTTCTGAAAATGTATTACTTTTATATACGTATAATAACGGTAGTATTGACCAGAAAATAATACTTAAATAATGAAAAAAATACTTCTCTTACTAGTTTGTCTTCCAATGTTTGTTGTTGGGCAATTCACTTTTGTTCCTGATGATAATTTTGAACAAGAATTAATTAATTTGGGGCTTGATATGGTTTTTGATGATTATGTTGAAACTGCAAGTATAGATACTGTTACTTCTTTATATGTTATTTCTAGGGGTATAGCTGATCTAACCGGAATAGAAGATTTTGATAGTCTGATTTATCTTTATTGTGGAGGTAATCAACTTGTTAATTTGAATTTAAGTAGTAATCCACTTTTATATGAAGTTAATTGTAGTGTTAATCAGCTGGTGTCATTAGATTTAAGAAATGGTAATAATCAGAACTTATTTTATTTTACAGCAATGAATAATCCTTCACTTAGCTGCATAAATGTAGGTGATACTGCTTGGGCAAATAATAATTGGGCTAAGGATAGTTGGACAAATTTTAGAACAGATTGTAATGCTACAGGAATTGATAATTATAGCAAACAAAGAAAGTTAATAAAAGTATTAGATATATTTGGTAGAAGTGTAACTCCAAAACCAAATATGACATTATTCTATATTTATAATGATGGTACAACAGAAAAAAAATTAATAATTAAATAAAATAAAATATGAAAAAACTGATACTATTGATGTGTATTCCTTTTATTGGACTTGCACAAACCGATTATCAACTGTATTTTAACGCTTCTACTTTGGATTATGTAGAGATGCCTAATACTTCTTCTCTTATTGCAAATAGCACTACTTTTTCTATGAGTGCTTGGGTTTACCCTCAAGCTAATCCTGCAGCACACTCAGGTATTATGGGTTTTAGGAACAATTTGGATGCTGATTTTTACCTTTTACAATTACAAAACTCTACTAATGTTGAAGCTCGTTTTAGAAATTCTGCTGGAACAAATTTTGATATTTTAGGCAGTAATTTATTAGATTTAAATCAATGGCAACATTTAGCATTTACCTATGATGGAAGTAATATTTACTTATATAAAGATGGAGTCTTAATCAGTAGCACCCCTGCAAATGGAACAATTACTCAGATTTCCCAATCCTTTAAAATTGGAGCTTTGGATTGGAGTGGTACAGGTTTTTACATGAATGGAAGTTTGGATGAAATCAGGTTATGGAACGCTACACTTTCTCTAACTACAATAAGTAATTGGATGTGTACTGAGGTTACAACTGTCCACCCTGATTATAATAGCTTGGCAGGGTATTGGAGGTTAAATGATGGTGTAGGAACAACTGCAACAGATTTATCGGTAAACGGAAATAATGGAACATTAAATAACAACCCAGCTTGGCAAGTAACAACTTCTTGTTTTAGTAATGCCGTTCAAGGATGTACTGATTCTACATCTTGTAACTATAATTCATTAGCAACTGTTGATGATGGTAGTTGTTATTTTGTAGCCGCTCAGGTAATTCAAAATGGAATGAATTTAGATGCTACAGTAAATAGTGGAATATCTCCACTCTCTTACTCTTGGAATACTGGAGAAACTCTTAATTCAATATCTCCTCAAAGTAATGGTTTATATTGGCTTGTTGTTATTGATTCTAATATGTGTATGTCTGATACTATATACTTTACTGTTACGAATGTGCCTACAGCATTAAATGAAGTAAATATAAACAAAAACAAAAACATCATTCAAATAGTAGATGTATTAGGAAGAGAAACTCCTTATAAGAAGAATATTCCTTTATTCTATATTTATAATGATGGAACGGTAAAAAAGAAAATTATTATTGAATGAAACCCTTTGTTCTAGCTCTTTTATTTTCCCCCTTTTTTGTTTTAGGACAAGTAAACTTAATAACCTCTAATTTACCCATTGTAGTTATAAATACAAACGGGCAAACTATAATGGACGACCCTAGAATTGTTTGTGATATGGGAATTATTTACAATGGAGTAGGAGTAATGAATAATATCAATGATCCTCACAATGAGTATAACGGAAAAATCAGTATAGAATATCGGGGGTCAACCTCACAGAGTATGTTTCCTAAAAAACCTTATGCATTGGAAACACAACTAGCTAATGGTGATAATAACAATGTTTCTATTTTAGGATTGCCAACAGAAAATGACTGGATTTTATATTCTCCTTATTCCGATAAAACTTTAATGCGAAATGTACTTACTTTTGATATCGGCAGGAAAATGGGTTGGTATACCTCTCGAACTCGTTATTGCGAGCTAGTAGTAAATGGTGATTATAGGGGGGTGTATGTTTTTATGGAAAAACTAAAACGAGATAATGATAGAATTGACATTGCAAAATTAGATGCTGATGATTTAGCGGGTGATAGTTTGACAGGGGGGTATATTGTAAAAGTAGATAAATTTACGGGTACTGGAAGCTGGTGGGATTATTGGAGTTCTAATTACAATACTATTGGCTCAGGAAGTGCATTAAAAATCCAGTATCATTACCCTGAGGCAGATGATTTGTTTCCTCAACAAAAAACATATATTGAAAGCTATGTGGATAGTTTTGAAAATGCTTTGAGTGCTACTAATTTTGCGGATACTTCAGTAGGTTATGCTAAATATGCTAATGTAAATTCCTTCATTGATTTTTACATCATTAATGAACTTGCAAAGGATATTGATGCTTACCGCTTGAGTACTTATATGTATAAGGATAAAACGAGTAAAGGGGGGAAGCTAACTATGGGTCCTTATTGGGATTTTAACTTGGCTTTTGGTAATGCTGATTATTGTGATGGTTGGCTAACTTCAGGTTGGGAGGTAAATACCTCTTGTGGAGATGATAATCCTTTTTGGTTTGAACGGCTTTTAGAGGATACAAATTATCAGAATAAATTAAAATGCAGGTGGGAAGGTTTGCGGAAAACTACTTTACATAAGGATTCACTTTTTATGTTTATTGATAATTTGACAATTGTATTGGATTCTGCTCAGCAAAGAAATTTTCAGAAATGGAATATTATAGGTACTAATGTATGGCCTAATTATTTTATTGGAAATTCCTATACAGAAGAAATACAATTTTTAAAAACTTGGCTTTCAGGTCGCTTAAGTTGGATGGACTTAAATATGCCTGGTAATTGCAGTGAACAACCTCTTTTTGTTTTGAATGAAACAAAGCAACCTAAAAGAAAATTACTCAAGATGCTTGATTTGCTTGGAAGAGAAGTTAATGAGCCAACAAATCTTCAGATGTATCTTTATATTTATGATAATGGAAGTGTAGAACGAAAATCCTCCTTAAGGTAAAGTATTGAGTACATAAGAATAATGCTAGTTTATTCTTTTTCCAGATTATTATTCAATTAAGAATTCTTAAATTTGGTCTCTTAAAAATTAGAAACCATGAAAAAATCTTTACTTGCATTTTCAACATTAATTATCTTATCTATTCTTTTTTATCCTCAAGCTGAGGTTATCAGTATGAGTACGGGTTCTCCTGGGGGAATGTCTGGAGCACCAGGTGACAATTCTTGTGTACAGTGCCATAATTCTTTTGGTTTAAATACGGGTTCAGCAATTGTAAATATTACTTCTAATATTCCTATTACTGGTTATGTTCCTGGTAATACTTATACAATTACTGCTTCTGCAGCTCAAACTGGAATTAGTAAATATGGTTTTGAAGTGCATGAGGCGTTAGGCTCTATTTTAGTTACAAACTCTACTACTACAAAACATGTAGGAGTTGGTTCTAACAGAATTACGCATGAGGCTGCAGGTACAACAGTTTTGGTAAATAGTATTTCTTGGAGTTTTGATTGGTTAGCACCTCCAGTTGGTTCAGGAAACGCTACTTTTTATGGTGCTTTTGTAGCTGCTGATTATCCTTCTGGAAACTCTAATGATAATGTGTATACTACAAATTTAATAGTTAGTGAATTCACATCAGTGCTAGGGTGTACTGATACTTTAGCTTGTAATTATAATACATTAGCTACTGTTGATGATAGTAGTTGTGTTTATGAAGCTATAAGTACAGTTATAACTGAAATCTGCCTAGGGGATAGCGTTTTAGTTGGTAGTTCAGTGTATACGGTAGCAGGTACTTATACAGATGTATTGACTGCAGCTAATACTTGCGATAGTATTATTACTACTACAGTAACTATTGGTTTAAGTGGTTGTACTGATTCTTTGGCAATAAATTATAATGTTTCTGCTACTTGTGATGATGGAAATTGTAACTATTCTTTAGTGTATGAAAATCTTTTCTTTTCAGAATGGAGTGAGGGAAGTTTCAACAACAAATACTTTGAGATTTTTAATCCTACTAATGATACCATTAGCTTAGTAAATTATGCTTTTGCAAGAGTTAGCAATTCCCCAACTATTATTGGTGTATATGAATATTGGAATAACTTTGATTCTGGATCCGTAATTTTACCTATGGATGTGTTTATTGTAGCACATCCTAGTGCCGATTCTTTAATTTTAGCACAAGCAAATATGACATTTGGAAGTTTAAGTAATGGTGATGATGGAATAGCACTTGTTTACGGAAATGAACCTGTAAGCCCAATGGCTCCTGATGGGGTAACTTATGAAATAGTAGATTGGTTAGGGGATTGGAATGGCGATCCAGGGCAAGGTTGGACTATTGGAGGTACTTTTGCAGGAACAAGAAACCATACTATAATCAGAAAATGTAATATTGCGAATGGTGATACTTCTTGGACTAACTCTGCTGCTAATCAGTGGATGGTTCTCCCTAATGATTATTGGAATAATATAGGTTATCATACTTTTAATACGAGTGTTTATGATTCTCTTAGTTTTACAATTTGTAATGGGTTATCAATTGCTGTAGGTTCAAATATTTATGATTCAACTGGGGTGTATACTGATGTTCTTGTAGCAGCTAATGGTTGTGATAGTGTGGTGGTAACTGATTTAACAGTGCTTACAAGTGTCGCTTCAGTTGTAGTAAATAACCTTACTATTTGTGATGGTGATAGTATACTAGTAGATAGTAATTATTACTATGCTTCAGGAATCTATATTGATTCACTGCAGAATGTAGCAGGTTGTGATAGTATTATTACTACTCATTTAACTGTACAAACGCCAGTACATCAAAATTTTACTCTTTGTAATGGCGATAGTATTATGGTTGGCACTTCAGTATATTATACTTCAGGAGTTTATACTGATACTTTAACAAGTGCAGTAGGTTGTGACAGTATTGTGCATACAACACTTACCATTTATTCTCAGTTCAACTCAGTGTATGGTGGTATTCCTAATAATACAATTGCAACTGGGGGAATGTATACAGGTAATCGTTCTTTAATTTTGGATTGTAATTTACCTTCTGAAATTATCTCAACAGTTGTTTATTCAGCTGATAGTAATTTAATTACTTTTGAGCTGAGAGATACTAGTGGAACAGTAGTTGATGATACTACTCATCAGTTATTACCTGGAGGGCAAAGGGTAGGTTTAAATTTTGAGTTAACAGCAGGAAATACTTATCAACTAGGAGTTCAGAGTGCCGGGTTGGGATTATACCGAAATAATAGTGGTGCAACTTATCCTTATCAATTAGGAGCTTTAGCTTCTATTACAGCAACAACTTCTTCTAGTCAGAATTACTACTATTTTTACTATGATATTGAAATACAACAAACAAGTACGCCAACAACTTATACCATTTGTTCGGGAGATAGTGTTACGGTAGCAGGTAATACTTATACTACTAATGGTTTGTATACCGACAGTTTACTATCTTCAATTGGTTGTGATAGCTTGGTGTTTACACATTTGATTGTAAATCCTAATGTAGTTTATACTAATTTTCAAACTATTTGTAGTGGAGAAATTTATGTATTGAATGGTAATGTGTATGATTCTACAGGAACTTATATTGATTCTTTACAGACGCTTTATGGTTGCGATAGTATTGTAACAACTCACCTGACGGTATTATCTATTTCAGCAGGAACAAGCGTAAATAACCAAACTATATGTATGGGTGATTACATAATGGTAGGTACACATACTTACTTTGCAGCAGGCACATATTTTGATACTTTAACTTCTGCTAATGGTTGCGATAGTATAGTTACTACTAATCTTACCGTACAGACTGCTAATTACACAAGCATTAATGGGGGGATACCAGATACTACCAGTGCACCAGGTGCGTATAGTAATTACAATGGCCATTTGCTATTGGATGTTTCTTCTACTACTCTTATAAAATCGGCTACTATATATGCATTGGATACCAATATTATTACTTTTGAATTAAGGGATGATAATGGTTGGCTAATGGATGATATAACGCATACGGTTTATCCAGGAGCACAAAGCCTAACTTTTAATTTTATGTTGCCTGTGGGTACGGATTATCAGCTTGGAATAAGTGGAGTAACGCCTAGTTTATACAGAAGCAATGCAGGTTCTGGAAATACTTTAGCTTATCCGTTTAATGCTGGGCCGGTAAGTATTACTTCATCAGTAGCGGGCGACCAATATTACTATTTCTATTATGATATTGAGTTCATGCCTTTTTCAACTTATAATGAAGTAAGTATTTGTGATGGCGATAGTCTTATAGTTGGTAGTCATATTTACGATACACCTGGGCAATATGTTGATACTTTTGTAGCAAATAATTCTTGCGATAGTGTAGTGTTTACGATACTGGACTTTCATCAATCTCTATCATTACAGATTGGTTCGGCACCTAGCCCAGCTGAAATTTGTTTAGGGGATACTATTTTATTAGAAGCTTCTCCGGGCTTTGTTTCTTACGCTTGGACAAATGGCATGACAGGACAAATTATTTATGATACTCCTACTACCGATACTTGGTATATGGTAGAAGCTGTAGATACTAACGGTTGTGTAGTGAAAGAGGACATAAATGTATATGTAGACACTTGTATTACGGGTGTAAATGAAATCAGTATTACTAATGAATTGAAAGTGTATCCTAATCCTGCAAGCGATAGGGTAATAATTGAAATTACATTGGTTGGTAGGCAAGAAATCGTACAATTACAAGTTATCAATAATTTAGGACAGATTATTGAAACGCATCAAGCTACATCTAGGCAAGAATTGAGTATTGATATTAGTCATTTGCCGAGCGGAACTTATTTACTTAATTTAGCAGAAATTAATGGTAACACTATTGCTACTCAAAAACTAACTAAAGAATAATGAAGCGATTATTTTTAATATTATTACTTTGTTGTACCTTTTTAATGAAGGCACAACAAAACTTAATACTAAATGGTAGTTTTGAGTTGAATAATGCAACTGATTGTTTTGAAGAATTATATACTCAATCAGATTATAATGCTACTGTCTCATTTTCTACCTCTTTTGGGTATGCTATTGTTCTTATGCAAGACTCATGTCTTAGGTGTCCTTCCCAAACTTTTTTTTGGGGGGGGAGTACAAGATGGCGATAGATTTGCTTATCTATTTGGAAAACCTTTTACCTCTCCTCAGGTAATGGTTGGATGCAGTCAAAGTTGTCATTAGAATTAAACATACCTTTAAGCAATAAAAAAAATTATAAATTAAGCTTTTGGATTAAAGACCCTCCTCCTGCACTTCCTGTAGATACTCCTGCTTGCTCAGACCCTTTAAACAATCTAGTTCATATTGGTACTTCTAATTATGACAATCAATTTGGTACACACATTTATAGTTCTCCTTTAGGAGATAGTATTTGGAAACAGTACAGTATTGTATTCAATACCCAAAATGAAGAAGAATATATCACAGTACAAGTAGATACAGGAAATATTAGTCAACATAGTGTTTTATATAGACAACTTTGTTTTGGTTGAAACAGAAGAACCTTTAACAACTCCTATTAATGAAATAGCACAACAAGAGAAACAACTCCTACGCATAGTGGATGTACTAGCTAAAGAAACACCTTATAAAAAGAATACTCCCCTATTCTACATTTACAATGATGGTACTGTAGAGAAGAAAATCATTGTGGAATAGTAAATAGGGCGTACGCCCGAATCATTCGGGTGCATGCCCGCAAGCTAAAGGCATATGCCTTATTGTTTATTCCTCTCGCCCTAAACTATATTCCTTATGCCCGAATCATTTGGGCGCATGCCCAGTTAAAAAAGGGATAAGCCCAACAGGATAAGGAATGAGCCCTAAGCATAAGGGCCTAAGCCTAAATACATATTATTCTTTGTTTCTAAAAACTATAGGAGATACTATTAATCAATTGGTAGTCTATTTCAGGAATATCAATTTCAGGTATACTATCATAATTGAAAGTATTATTAAAACTAAACAGAAAATGAGAATTAAGCGTTAGCCTTACTGAAAAGTTTGTTTTCCACCTAAAGTCTCCTACATCTTCAATGTTTGGTTGATAGTGGTTTTTGCTTATCAGTTCTACATTCTCTAGGAGTTTTATGCTAAAGTCTATATTTCCACTCATACGAGTCTTCATTACTTGCTCTCCTATAATTGGTGTTTCTCTTTCTCTTAGAGTAGAAATACCAAAACGAACCGTTTCAATATCTGATTTTACAACTGCAAAGGAAAGTCCTATTCCTGTTGTCCATCTTTTTTGAATTGAACGGCTTATATCATATAAGTGTTGTAATGTTAAATCTGCAGCTAATCTTTTGGTATTTAATGAGTATTTTAAATCCTGAACCCCTTTGTTTAGTACCTCTTCTTGTCCTGTTTTACTAATGAAAGAGATGTTATTATTCAGGCTTATTGCTGATTTCTTGTGCTTGTAATTGGCCAAAAAAACATTATTGAACTGCAAAGTTTTGTCAATGTTTTGGGTGTAATTCAATCCCAAATCAAAGTGCCCACTAAGGCCTTCTTTTTCTATAGGAGATGAGGCAAAAACAAAAGTACTAATCAGTAGTAAACTAAGGATTCTAAGCATTTCTAAAGTCCTCAATTTTAGCAGTTAAGATTTCAATTTTAGCTTTAGCATCAGCCATTTTGTTTTTTTCGTTTACCACTACTTGTTCGGGGGCATTGTTTACAAATCGTTCATTGCTCAATTTTCCTTCAACTGATTTTAAAAATCCTTTAGTATAATCTAGCTCTTTTTGTAATTTTTCAATTTCAGCTGCTACATCAATATTATCTCCTAGAGGGATAAAGTATTCATTTGATTTTACCATAAAACTGAAAGCACCATTTGGTTTTTCTTCAGTAGTATTTACGCTTGTTAGGTTTCCTAATTTAGTGATTATAGCATCAAGATTATGTTTAGGTTTTTGGTTGTCAATCACCAATAATTCCAATTGATCCTTATTTGCAATATTTTGTTCCTTTCTTATCGTTCTAATTCCTGCAACAACTTCACTGGCGTTTTCAAAATCGGATAATAAAGTTTCATTTACATTTCCTGCTTTTGGCCATTCTGCAACAATTATATCTTCTTTTCTATCATCAATTAAGTGCCATATTTCTTCTGATAAGAAAGGCATAAATGGGTGCAATAGTTTTAGTATTTTTTCTAATTGCTCAATCGTTTTAGCATAAGTGATATCATCAATCGGGCTACCATAATTAGGTTTTACCATTTCTAGGTACCAAGAACAAAAATCATCCCAAACTAATTTGTAAGTCCCCATTAAGGCTTCCGAAATTCGATACTTACTATAGGATTCATCAATTTCAGTAATTGTTTTACTTATTTTATTTTCAAACCAATCTATCGCTTGTTTTGCACTTTCTGGCTGCTCTATATCAGTAACTTCCCAACCCTTAATCAAACGGAAAGCATTCCAAATCTTATTAGAAAAATTACGCCCTTGTTCACATAATCCTTCATCAAAAGGCAAGTCGTTACCAGCAGGGGAAGAAAATAACATTCCAACTCTTACTCCATCAGCACCATATTGCTTCATAAGTGTAATTGGGTCAGGTGAGTTTCCTAAGGATTTACTCATTTTTCTTCCTTGCTTATCCCTTACAATTCCTGTAAGGTAAACATTTTTAAAAGGTAATTTATCCTGGTATTCGTACCCAGCCATTATCATTCTTGCAACCCAAAAGAATAAAATTTCTGGTGCAGTTACAAGGTCATTAGTAGGGTAGTAGTAGTTTATTTCTTCATTATCAGGATTACGGATTCCATCAAAAACTGATATTGGCCATAACCAAGATGAGAACCAAGTATCCAGTACATCAGCATCTTGGCGTAAGTCTGCCATAGTTACGGATGGTTTTTCTTTTTGTGCTAATGCTAAAGCTTCCTCCTTGCTTTCTGCTACAACATATTTATTGCCCTCATAAAAATAAGCAGGAATTTGTTGTCCCCACCAAAGCTGACGAGAAACACACCAATCCTTAATATTTTCCATCCAGTGGCGGTAAGTATTTTTGAATTTTGGAGGATGAAACTGAATATCACCATTCATTACATGTTCCAGTGCTGGTTTTGAGAATGACTCCATCTTAAAGAACCATTGCATAGAAAGTTTTGGTTCAATTACAGCATCTGTTCTTTCTGAAAAACCAACTTTATTTTGGTACTCCTCAGTTTTTACTAAGTAGTCTTTTTTCTGTAAGTCTACTGCAATTTCTTCTCTTACAACAAATCTATCTTTACCAACATATAGGGTAGCAGCTTCACTTAATGTTCCGTCATCATTTAGGATGTCAATTGTTTCTAGCCCGTGTTTATCACCCAATTGATAATCGTTTATATCATGTGCAGGCGTAATTTTAAGTGCTCCTGTACCAAATTCCATATCTACATATTCATCAAATATGATTGGGATTACTCTGTTTACTAAAGGAACAATTGCTTTTTTTCCTTTTAGGTGAGTGTAGCGTTCATCATTTGGGTTTACACAAATAGCAGAATCTCCTAAAATAGTTTCTGGTCTTGTAGTTGCAATTGTTAGTTTCTCATCACTACCTTCAATATTATAGGCAATGTGGTATAGTTTTGAATTTACTTCTTTGTGGATTACTTCTTCATCTGATAAAGCAGTTTGTGCTGATGGGTCCCAGTTTACCATACGCACTCCTCTGTAGATAAGTCCTTTTTGGTGCAAGTCTACAAAAACTTTTATTACAGATTCACTCATATCATCATCCATAGTGAACTTAGTACGATCCCAATCGCAAGAAGCACCTAGTTTCTTCAATTGTTCTAATATAATTCCTCCATGTTTTTCTTTCCAATCAAAAGCATGAGAAAGAAACTCATCTCTTGTTAAATCTGATTTTTGAATTCCTTCTTTGGCTAATTTTTGTACTACTTTTGCTTCTGTAGCAATAGAAGCATGATCAGTTCCTGGTACCCAACAAGCATTATATCCCATCATACGAGCACGCCTTACCATTACATCTTGTAAAGTGTTATTTAGCATGTGTCCCATGTGTAAAACTCCTGTTACATTTGGTGGAGGAATTACAATTGTGTAAGCCTCACGCTCATCAGGAATGGAATTAAAATAACCTTTTTCCATCCAATGGGCGTACCATTTGTCTTCAGTTATAAGTGGGTTGTATGTTTTTGGGATACTCATATGAATCTTATTTTATAGCTTGCAAATTTACAAATTCTATCGTTCTGAGGAATTCCTACATTATCTTATTTGTATAAGGAAAATATTTTGTTAAATTTGCCGTTCATTATTTGAAAATAATCTAAAAAAAAACGAAAAAAAGATGAAAAAGATAATCTTATCATTAGCACTTGTAGCAAGTTTTACTACAATTAATGCACAAAGTGCCACAAAAATTGAAGCGCCACAAAAAGAAGTAACAACTAATGTAACTATTGATTTTGAATCAAAAGTTTATGACTATGGTGTCATAGAACATAATGGTAATGGTGATGGTGAGTTTGTGTTTACTAATAATGGGACAGAACCATTATTAATTAAAAATGCGAAAGGTTCATGTGGATGTACTGTTCCTTCATATCCAAAAGAAGAAATACTGCCAGGTGAAACTAAAACTATTGGGGTGAAATATGCAACTAATAGAGTTGGGAAATTCACTAAAACAATCACATTGACTACTAATGCGAGTAAAAAACCAGTTATCTTAACAATTAAAGGTGAGGTAAATCCTCCTGCAAAAGAAGCTAGTGCTCCAGAAAGAAAAACAGAAGGTTCTCCTTTGGAAAAGAAGTAAAAAATTCAAAATATATTACGACATTAGCACCCTCAATTATGGGGGTGTTTTTTTTATACAGAAATTTATAGTTATGCCAAGAATATCAAACAAAGGAATTAGTATGCCAGAGTCACCAATCAGAAAGTTGGTGCCATTTGCCGAAACAGCAAAAAAAGAAGGGAAGAAAGTATATCACTTAAATATCGGTCAGCCTGATATTAAAACTCCTGAATTGGCTTTAGAGGCAATTCATAACTTTCCTAATAAAGTAGTAGAATATTCGCACTCAGCAGGATTTGAAAGTTACCGTAAAGGCTTAGCTAGCTATTATCAAAATTTAGGTATTGCTGTTAATCATGATGAGGTGATTGTAACAACTGGAGGGTCTGAAGCACTCTTATTTGCTTTAAATTCTTGCCTTGATAATGGTGATGAGATTATTATTCCTGAACCATTTTATGCAAATTATAATGGATTCTCTACTTCAGCAGGCGTAAAGGTAAAACCTATTGCAACTTCAATTGAAGATGGGTTTGCATTGCCTGCAATAGAAGAATTTGAAAAATTAATAACTCCCGATACAAAAGCAATTCTTATCTGTAATCCTGGAAATCCAACAGGATATTTGTACTCTAAAGAAGAATTAGAAACTTTAAGAGATATTGTTATTAAACATGACTTATTTTTAATTGCTGATGAAGTATATAGAGAGTTTGCTTATGATGGACATATACATCATTCAGTATTGAATATTGAAGGGTTGGAGCAAAATGCAATTGTGATTGATTCAACTTCTAAAAGGTATTCTATGTGTGGAATTAGAGTAGGTTGTATTGTATCAAAAAATATTGAGGTTATGGCAACTGCAATGAAATTTGCGCAAGCAAGGTTATCTCCACCTACATTTGGTCAAGTTGCAGGAGAAGCAGCATTGAAAACGGATGTTTCTTATTTTGAACAGGTGAGTGCAGAATATGTAAGTAGGAGAGATGTACTAGTTGAAGGATTAAACAAAATAGAAGGGGTAATCTGCCCGAAACCTACAGGGGCTTTTTATGCTATTGCTGAGTTGCCTGTTGATAATGCTGATAAATTTGCACAATGGTTATTGGAAGATTTTGAATTGAATGGAGCAACCATTATGGTGGCTCCTGCAGCAGGTTTTTACGCAACTCCTAATACAGGAACAAAACAAGTTCGTATTGCTTATGTGTTGAATAAAGAAGCTTTGCAAAATGCTATTGATATTTTAGAAGCAGCACTTAAGGTTTATCCTCGAAGAATACTTTAATGGACTTAGCTCAACATAAAGAGCAAGTTAAGTTAAAACGTAAAGAAAATCAAAAATTTTTTAAGCGTTTAAAAAAAGTAAAGCCTAAGGTATTGGATAAACTTATTCATCCATTGCATGAAGAGGTTTTTGAATGTACTGATTGCTTGAAATGTGCAAATTGTTGCACAACTACTGGTCCATTATTTACTGATAAAGATATTAGCAGAATTGCAAGACACTTACGGGTTAAACCTTCTGAATTTGTTGAGAAATATTTACAAATAGATGAGGATAGAGATTATGTGTTGCAATCTGTCCCTTGTACTTTTTTAGGAGAAGATAATTATTGCTCTATTTATGATGTTAGGCCTAAGGCCTGTCGTGAATTTCCACATACGGATAGAATAAAGCAAACTCAATTGTTAAAGCTAACTGAAAAGAATGTTGAGGTTTGTCCTGCAGTTTTTGAGATAGTAGAGAAATTGAAAAAGCAACTATGAAGTATATAGCACTATTAAGAGGAATAAATATTAGTGGCCAAAAGATTATTAAAATGGCTGATTTGCGTGCTATTTTAGAAAAAGTTGGTTTAAGCAAAGTACAGACTTATATACAAAGTGGAAATGTCATTTTTGAAAGTGATGAAAGTAAATCTGTTTTAACATCACTTATCATAAATACTATTGAAAAGCAATACGAATTTATTGTTCCTACTTTTATTATAACTCCTAAAGAGCTAGAAAAGGCAATTAGCAATAATCCTTATGGAGAGGTGGAGGGTAATAAGTTGTATCTCACTTTTTTGTCTGATAAAGCAAACTTAGATGGGATGGGCGCTATTCATGAAAAAGTACATGAAAATGAATTTTTGCAACTGATAGAAAATGTAATGTATTTTTATTGCCCTGATGGAGCGGCAAGAAGTAAAATCACCAATAACTTGATTGAGAAGAAGTTAGAAGTAAAAGCTACCACCAGAAATTGGCGTACATGTGATAAGTTGTTAAACTTACTTATAGAGTAAATATTTTCCTCTAACTCTTTTAAACTCTTCTAAACCCTCTTGCCAACTTTCTTTTATTTCTTTTTGCGTTTT
>TARA_B110000008_G_scaffold61680_1_pt1 | contig 20159 bp, 19 predicted proteins | sample TARA_B110000008 | Tara Oceans TARA_B110000008 (sample SAMEA4396496) | marine metagenome | biome: Westerlies Biome; feature: [DCM] deep chlorophyll maximum layer (ENVO:01000326); material: water (ENVO:00002006), including particulate matter (ENVO:01000060) such as... | depth 40 m
ATAGGTTTTAATCCATGGTCGAATGGGTTGGATAGCTGTTTTCTTATAAGTTTTTGTAATAAATTTCTATTTTACAAAGATTTTGACAAACCAGAAGCTATTAACCACTATCAAGTTGTAAGACGTTATTTAAAATTGGCTGAAAAAAAATGGGTAATTAAAAAGTGCTCATTAGATGCTAATTATAAAAGAATTTTAATTTGTCCTCAGTCAACTAATGCTGATCGGAGTCTATCAAGTCAGCAGTTGGATAGTCTTATTAAAGAATTTAATAAAATGTATAATTCACCAAAAATTATAATTGCTTCAATGAATAAATCTTACTTCAGAAGTCACTGTGATAATTTCCTTTTTAAGAAATCAGCTCATTCATCAAAAAAATTTCTTAATATAGTGAAACAGTGTTCTTTGATTGCGTCCTCAGATTCTGGGCCTCTTCATATTGCTTTGGCACTTAAAAAAGATACAATTGCTATTTTTAATTCAACTTCACCTGAGTTAGTTGTTAACTCCGGCTCTTCATTAATATTAGATTATTCTTAATTTGAGCATTTATAATAAATTTACTTTTAAACTCCTTTAGTAATGAATATACGTAGAAGTATAGACGTTAGATTTTTTTTCTTGGCTGGGATGCTAATTTTTTTGCCAGGGCTTGAAGCTTTAAAAAATATAACTGCATTTTTATTTGTTTTATCTTGGGTGATAATTGCCAAGAAAAACAATGACTGGGGGGGGAGATGGCGAAGCATTGATACTATCTTTTTTTTATGGATTATCACTAGTATCATAATAAGTATAAATGCAATAATTTCTCACGAGCTCTCTGGTTCAGGGTTTAAAGATGTCCTAAGATTTGTTTTATTGGGATGGGTAATTTCGAGAACATATTTTCCGAAAGAAAAGGTAAATAAGTTAGCTTTTGCGGCAATAATTGGTACACTCTTTGCCTTAGCATATGGTTATTATGTGATTGAAGATGATGGATTTGAAGAGCTTTATTCGGTAGGCCATATTAACCATACTGCAATTTTTTTAGTGATTACCTATTCTTTATCGTTAAGCCTTTTACTAAAAAATTTATACAGCATTAACAACATTCAAAGAATATTTCTTTTAATGTCAACAATAATATTATTTTCAACTACTATTGATACTGGAAGTAGAGCTGCATTTGGATTATTAATTATTGTTTCATTAGTTAGTTTTCTTGATTTCATTATTAGATCAAGAAAACTCTCAGTTACAATATTATCGTTTGGTTTTTTATGCTTTGTTGGGCTGATGATTGCGCAGAACCCTCCTGCAGCACTAAAAAGAATTTCAGCAGAAAATATTTTTTTAGATGAAACTAGGGAGAGAATTAGGAATTTTAGTTATTATGCATTCAAGAAAAACCCGTATCTTGGAATTGGATTTGGAAATTATGGCCAAATCACCTCTGAAGATATTAGGGATAAGATAATTGAGGATCATGGTGTTTTAGATACAAGTAAATATTTGCGAGGCTCTCATGCACACAACGTTTTTTATACATATCTTGTTGCTGGGGGTATGTTAGTCTTTTCGATTTTTTTGTGGTTCTGGTTTTATGTGATTTGGATTATTGTTAAATTAAGAAAATCAAAGGAATCTGGATGGATAGTTATAAGCAGTATTGGGGTTACACTAATAAATCTTGGTATTGGCTGGGTAAATACAACTCTCCATCATGAGCATGCCATATTGTCAATGTTTATATTAGGACTACTAATTTCCCAATATAGGAAAAATCATCTCAATAATGAAAAAACTTTTATCTAGTTTCTATTAATCAAGAAAGTTTAGTAATAGATTCAATTACTTCTGAAGCTTCAATGTACTTCATACAGTTATGGTGCTTAAGTGGACATATTCGTTGCATGCAAGGCTGGCAATCTAGATTCTTTTTTAAAATTAAACTTTTAATATTTTTCCATTGCGATGTTTCAACAGGGTTGGTTGGTCCAAATAAAGATATTGTAGGCACTTGAAGACTTGCAGCAATATGCATAGGACCACTATCGCCAGTAACAAGAACATCTAAATTTCCAATATAACTGGATAGTTCATAAATAGAAGTTTTTCCTGCAAGATTTGTGAAGTTATGGATATCTTTACTTTTTAAGAGACTTTCTATTTCATTGGCAAAATCTAGTTCATTCATACCCCCAAAAATCATAATATCAAAACTTCCAGACAGTTCTATTGCGATTTTTGAAAACTCCTTTGGATACCATCTTTTGGCACTTCCATAAGAGGCTCCAGGATTGATACCCAATATTTTAGAAGTCTTGCTATTATTTTTTTTATGAATATAGGAGACTAGATTTCCAGCTTTAAGGTTAATATTGAGGCTATAGTTTACAAAATCAACATATTTTTCAACTTGATGAGATTTTGAGGATTTAAATTGACCATATTGATATTTTTTTTTTGCATTAACTATCAACTTAGTTGCCCTAGCTCTTATTGAGCCTCTGAAACTAAAATAAATATCAAAAGAACCGAGGCCAGAAAAAGTTTTAAGTGGTAATTTCTTTTTTGATTCTATAGTTACAACTTTAACTACTTTTGGATGATTTTTTAATAGTTCAACTGAATTGAAAGACCCAATAATAGTTATTTCAATGTCTCTATAAAAGCTAACGATATTTTCTATTGCTGGAGTTGACATAACGCAATCACCCAGCCAGTTTGGGAGTTCAATTAAAGCTTTAATGGGATTTTTTCGAGAATTAATCAATTTCCCTTATCACTTCAAGTGTTTTCTTTAAATTTTTATCAATTGAAAATTGTTTAGATATTTTTTTGTTTTTTGTTTTTTCCTTTTCTAAATTAATTCTATTTTTTAACAAATTATCAATTACTTTTATTATCTTTTCATCATAAGGCTTATCCATTATAAAATCATCATCTAAGATTTCACAGGCACCATTCCTAGAAGTTGTAAATACTGCATTTTCAAAATACATTGCCTCGAGTACTACATTAGAAAATGGATCATAGTGTGTTGGAAAAAGGAATATATCACTAATCGTATAAAAATCATTAACATCAGCTCTGGGCCCCGTAAAAAAAGTGATGCTATCAATCTTTAGTTTTTTTGATATGTTTTGATAATAACTCATATTGCTTTCTTTTCCTACTACAAACGCCTTAATATTTTTTGTTTTTAACAAGGCTACCATCTGCAAGAATTCTTTTAGACCTTTTCTTTTAAAGCCGCTTCCAACAAAAAGAATAATCGGCTGGTCTTTATTAATTGAAAATTCTTTTGATAACTTATCAAAAGACTTTTGATATACAGTTTTATTAAACTCTATGCCGTTATAAATAATATGTATCTTATTTGGATCAATGTTGTATGTATTGATAATTTCTGACTTTACCATTTTTGAATTTGCAATAATGCCTTTTGCATTATTGAAACATTTTTTTTCTAAATATAAATAGATAGGATGAAGTAAGTTTATCTTCGACTTATTTTCAATTGATAAGAATATTTTATGAACACCATCACCAGCTCTGTATAAGTCAGGGCATGTGATTCTTTCTAGTGAGTAATAAAATTTATCTTGTTTTATGTAATATAACTGAATATTAAATAAAATAGCACGTAGCCATGAAGGCAGAAATTTTGGAAATTGTGAGTTTATAATTTGATGATCAACACTACTTCTTTTCAAGGCTTTAGAAAGCCTAAAAAGGTAGTTTTCAGCTCCACCAAACCTCGTTTTATTTGAACGTATTAAATATATTTTTTTATTCAATGCTATCAAGATTAACTAAACTCTAGCTCAATCAAGTGACAAATAGTATGTCCAATAAGGATGTGCATTTCTTGAATGCGAGGTGTTTCTTTAGAATTTACTAATAAATTGACATCACACAAGGAATTAAAATCTCCACCATCCTTACCACTAAAGCCGATTGTTTTACAGCCCAGATTATTGGCAGTTACCAAAGCATTAACTACATTGGCGCTAGTCCCTCCAGTACTGATACCAATTACTACATCATTTCTATTTGCCAGAGCTTCAACTTGGCGATCAAATATATGTGTAAAGCCATAATCATTTGCAATTGATGTAATTACGGACGAGTCTGTAGTGAGTGCAATAGCAGGAAGACCTTTACGTTCGGTTTTATATCGGCCAACCAGTTCTGCAGCAATATGTTGAGCATCAGCAGCACTACCACCATTACCCATGATTAAAATTTTGCCACTATTATTTAGGCAATTAACACAGATTTTAGTAGCTATTTCAATTTCACTAGCAAGTGAGTTTATTGTATTTGAACTAGTTTTGATGTGTTCACTAAATTCATTTTTGATTATTGACTGCATAGTAAATTTTATTGTTTAATTTTTTCAATAGTTTTAGAAGAGCTTTGGCCATCTACAAAATCAACTAATTTGAGCTCGTTCACTAAATCTTGTCCAACTACCTCTTTATCTTTGTAGTCAGCACCTTTTACTAGTATATGGGGTTTTATAGTATTAATTAATTCATAAGGTGTATCTTCGTCAAAGATTACAACATAGTCAACAACTTCAAGGGCAGCAAGAATATAGGCCCTATTTTTTTGCATATTTATGGGGCGATCTTTGCCTTTTAGTGAGGTAACTGAGCGGTCTGAGTTGAGTCCAATTATTAATATATCACCAAATTTTTTTGCAGACTCTAAATAACTAACATGGCCTGAATGAAGCAAATCGAAGCACCCATTTGTAAATACAATTTTCTTTCCTTTTGACCTTAAATCTTGACTAATTTTTTCTATCTCAATTTGCGTTTTAATATGTTTTTCGCTAGAAGACTTATTAAGACTTGATTCATACTCAATAATTTCATTAAGAGTGGCTGTAGCACTTCCAATTTTACCTACAACAACTCCACCAGCTAAGTTAGCAAATTCAACAGATTCATCAATATCATAACCACAAGCAATAGCAAATCCAAGTGATGCGAGGACAGTATCACCAGCACCAGTCACATCAAAAACTTCTTTCGCTGTTGTGGGGTGGATACGCAGTTTGTTGTCATAAATTGCAATACCATTTTCGCTTAAAGTAATTATTGATTTATCAAGATTGCACATGGATTTGAGCTCTATTATTGCTTCAGCTAAACTGGCGTCATCAATAATATTTATTTTAGTTGCTAAGCTTGCCTCTATTTTATTTGGAGTAAGCAAATAAGCATCTTTATATTTTAGATAATCCTCCCCTTTAGGATCAACTAGAACCTTCTTATTTTGTTTATTTGCAATATCAATCAAAGACTTTGTTAATTGATTTGTAAGGATGCCTTTTCCATAATCTGAGAGCAAAACTACATCATAGTCTTTAACTAACGAAGTAAAAGTATTAATTACCTTGTTTTGTGATAAATTATCAATGTCATCAGAACTTTCACTATCAAATCGAACCACTTGCTGTTGAGAGGCAATAATTCTAGATTTCCTTGAGCTGATACGATTTTTCTGAGTAATTAAGTATTTTGTTTCAACTTTTGTCTTATCAAGAAGATTTATTAGTTTATTGGATATTTCACAGTTTCCTATGACACTAATAACATCAACTTGGGCGCCTAGTGTTTTTAGATTATTAACTACATTTCCAGCACCACCCAATAATTCTGTTTCATGATCAATATTAATAACTTGAACTGGAGCTTCTGGTGAAATTCGATCACAAGAGCCCCAAAGATACTGATCGACAATTAAGTCACCAATAACCAATATTTTCGGTGATTTATTATCTAGATTAATCATTTACTTCAATGCCATGCAAACGTTTAATTTCAGGAATATACGATTTAATTCCTTGCTCTAGTGTCACTTTAGGTTCAAATCCTAGGTTATCCTGCGAAGATATAATATTTGCTTGAGTATGCATTTGATAGCCATCATGAGGGTTATCAAAATATTCTGAACCAAAATCAGTTTCTAGCTCCTTTTGAAGAATATCTCCAATATCTTGAAAACTCCTGGAAATTCCTGTACCTATGTTGTAAATACCATTTTTTTTAGGTTTGCACGCTTTGATAAGGGACTGCATGACATCATCAATATAAATAAAGTCACGAAGAATTCCATCTGAATTATAAAATAGTCGAGGGGCCTTACCGTCAAGTATTTGATGTCCGAGTTGAATTACCATAGAGGCTGTGTTGGCTTTGTAAAACTCTCTTGGTCCATAGACATTAAAAAATCTTAATCCAGCTATTGATAAGTCTGGATTTTCTTTCGAATATCTTAACGAAATTTGATCCATAACTAACTTACTATAACCATAAGGATTTTCAGGGTTTTCTTTACCTACAGTTTGAGGAGAAGGATTATTACCATAAGTAGCTGCTGAGCTTGCATAAACTAACACAGAACGATTTTTTTTGGCTATCGCCAATAAATCAAGAAAAGAATTTACATTAGTTTTCATTATTATTTCTTGATCATAAACTCGAGTATCAGAAATTGCTGCTAGATGAAATATAAAGTCAATCTTGAAATCATTTAAAAGCTCAAGGTCATCTTTATTATTAATATTGCCGCAGATAGTCTCTCCCTTGAAGCCAATCAGGTTTTTGAAGTGTCCAAAGCTTTTTAGATTTCCATTAGGAAAAACTTCATTACTTCTAAAGCAGTCAAATACAATGATTTTTGAGTTTGGGAAGTGGGCCTGAAAATAAAAGGCAAGGTTACTCCCAATAAAACCAGCACCACCTGTAATTAGTATGGTTTTATTGTTGAAATCTATATTGTTGAACATCATGTTTTATTAAATTTTGGTTAATTATAGAACATCATCAAAAAGTTGTATTAAGAAAACTAATGCAAAAAAGAAAGTTTATAGTGAAAGTATTAATAATGATTTGCAAAATATATTTAATACTTAAATTTGTTCACATAATGTTTGATAAGGTATTAGTTATGTTAATTATATAGGTGATATTATTAATTAATAAAAAATTCTTGGATAATTTTGTTCAATTGTTGAACGTTATAAAAATTAATGATAAAATTAGGCTGTTGCTCAAATTAGCCTATTGCCCAAATTGGCCTATTGCTCAAGTCTTTTTTGAGTAATATGGCGGTAGCGTTCCCAATTATTTTAAGTATCAAATGAATAATAAAGATATACATCTTGATCTTCTTCGTATTTTAGAATCAAATCCAGAGTGCACCCAAAGAGATCTCTCTCGTGAAATTGGTGTAAGCTTAGGGAAGGTAAATTACTGTATTAAAAAATTGAATAATAAAGGATGGATAAAGTTAATTAGCTTTAGCCATAGTCGAAATAAATTAGGCTATGCTTATCTTCTTACTCCTAAAGGAATTGAGGAAAAGGCAAAGCTTACTTTTAAATTTCTAAGATTAAAAATGGCAGAGTATGAGATGTTAAAAAATGAAATTAGTGAATTAGAGCGAGACATTAATAAAATAAATTTTAAGTAAAAATAGAATTTAAAATGAAAATAGTTCCAGTTATTTTATCAGGCGGCTCTGGTACAAGGTTATGGCCCTTGTCTCGTAGGGAATATCCTAAACAGTATTTACCTTTAGCTACTGAAAATACTATGCTCCAAGAAACTATTATGCGTCTAAATGGATTAGAAAATCTTACAGATCCAATTATTGTTTGTAATACCGATCATCGCTTTTTAGTGGCAGAACAATGTCAACAAATTAACATTAATAAACCAATAATATTACTGGAGCCAATTGGAAGAAATACTGCGCCTGCAATTGCTGCTGCAGCTCTTCAAGCAGTTAAGCAAGGCAATAATGGAGTATTGCTGGTTTTATCAGCGGATCACGTTATTCTAGATGTTGAGGCATTTCAAAGTGCAATTAAAATTGCTATTCAGAAGGCACACCAAGATAAATTAACAACTTTTGGTATTGTGCCGACAGATGCAAATACGGGTTATGGATATATTAAATTATCTAGTGATAATGCTGATGGTTCTTTTAAGGTTGAAGAGTTTGTCGAGAAGCCAGATTTTCTGACTGCACAATCCTACCTTAAACAAGGAAATTATCTTTGGAACTCTGGTATGTTTGTTTTTAAGGCAGATATACTTATCAATGAGCTAACTACTTTTGCTCCTGATATTGTCAAATCTGTTAATAATGCTATTAATGGAGCTCAGCAAGATCTTGACTTTATCCGTCTTGATAGGCTATCCTTTGAATCTTCTCGATCTGAGTCTATAGATTATGTTCTTATGGAGAAAAGTAAAAATGTAGTCGTTGTTCCATTAGATGTCCAATGGAATGATATTGGTAATTGGTCAGCACTATATGATTTGGGTAAAAAAGATATTAATGGTAATGTAATTCAAGGTGATGTTTTTATCGAAGATACAACAGATACTTATATTAATGCTCATCATCATATTGTGGCAACTATTGGCGTTCAAGATTTAATTATTGTTGATACTCCTAATGCTACATTAATATCATCCAAGGACAAAACACAAGAAGTTAAGAAGATTGTGGAACAGCTTAAACATAAAGACAGAGAAGAACGTCTTAATCATCTAAAAGTTTATCGACCTTGGGGATGGTTTGAATCTATTGAAGTATGTTTAAATTTTCAAGTAAAGAGGCTCCATGTTAATCCTGGATCAAAGCTTTCATTACAAATGCATTACAAACGTGCAGAGCATTGGGTGGTTGTTTGTGGAATAGCTTCAGTTATTAATGGAAAAGATTCACTTAAGTTGACAGAAGGCGAGTCGACTTATATTCCAGTTGGCACAATACATAGCTTAGAGAATAAAACCAATGAACTACTAGAGATAATTGAAGTTCAAAGCGGAACTTACTTGGGTGAAGATGACATTGTTAGATATGAAGATATATACGGCAGGGCTAAAGATTAATGTTGAGTAATCAAATATTTATGACCGTTGTTGATTCAACTCCATTAGTCTCTATTGACATTTTACTAAAGAGAGATCATAAGATTTTATTAGGAAGAAGGTTAAACAAGCCTGCGCAAGGTTATTTCTTTTCAATTGGCGGCAGAATTCATAAGAATGAAACAATTGATAATGCAATTGCAAGAGTAGCTTTAGAAGAACTCAATATTTATTTGAAATCTACACCAGATTTTATAGGTGTGTTCGAGCATTTTTATGATAATAGTATGTATTCAAATGTTTCAACACATTATGTAAACTTGGCTTATGAATATGAGGTGGACGAGATTCCAAATCTTCCAACTCAACAACATACTGAATACCAATGGTTTTCTATCAATGGCTTATTAGAAAGTAAAGAAGTGCATAAATATACAAAGGATTATTTTAGGAACTAAAAATGGAAAATAAAGTAGCGTTAATAACCGGTATAACTGGGCAGGATGGTTCCTATTTAGCTGAGTTTTTATTAGATAAGGGTTATGTGGTTCATGGTATTAAACGGCGATCTTCATCCTTTAATACAGATCGCATTGATCATCTCTATCAAGATCCTCATGTGACTGATCGCAAGTTTATTTTGCATTATGGTGATTTATCTGACTCAATGAGCCTGGTGAGTATTATTCAAAAAATTGAGCCTAATGAGATCTACAATCTTGGTGCACAATCACATGTTGCAGTATCATTTGAAACCCCAGAGTATACAGCAGATACAGTAGGCCTTGGTGCACTTCGTATACTAGAGGCCATTCGTATATCAGGTTTTGAAAAGAAAACTAAGTACTATCAAGCTTCTACTTCAGAGCTATATGGCAAGGTTAAAGAGATTCCACAAAAAGAAACAACGTCTTTTTATCCAAGGTCTCCTTACGCAGTTGCCAAGTTGTATGCCTATTGGGTAACTGTTAACTATCGAGAAGCATACGGTATGTATGCTTGTAACGGAATCTTATTTAACCATGAGTCTCCAGTGCGTGGAGAAACCTTCGTCACTCGAAAGATAACTAGAGCGCTGGCACGAATTTCTCTAGGACTTCAAGATACTTTATATCTTGGAAACATGAATGCTAAAAGAGATTGGGGACATGCTAGAGATTATGTTGAGATGCAATGGTTAATGCTGCAACAAGATGAGCCGGATGATTATTGTATTGCTACAGGTGTGCAGTTCTCAGTTCGTGAATTTGTTAATTTTGCATGGGGTCATTTGGGCAAAACCATCCGTTGGGAAGGTGAGGGAGTTAATGAAAAAGGTTACGATGTTGAAATGGGAAATTTAATTGTAGCAGTGGATCCAAGGTACTTTCGTCCAACTGAGGTGGAAGAATTACTAGGAGATCCAACTAAAGCTAAAGAGAAGTTAGGCTGGGAGCCAAAGATCACTTTAGAAGAAATGGTACATGAGATGATGGAAAATGACATCAAAATTGCTAAACGTGACACATTAGTTAAAGAACACGGCTTTAAAGCACCAGATTTTAACGAGTAGCGTCAATGTTTAACTCAATAAGTTTATGAATGTTAATGACAAAATCTATATTGCAGGACATAGGGGTTTAGTTGGCTCTGCTATCGTGAGGCAACTGGAAGCAAGGGGCTTTACAAATCTTATTTTACGCACTCATAAAGAGTTAGATCTCACTAGTCAATTGCAAGTGCAAGCCTTCTTTAAGCAAGAAATGCCTGACTATGTTATTTTGGCAGCTGCTAAAGTAGGCGGTATTCATGCGAATAATACTTATCCAGCTGACTTTATCTATCAAAACATTATGATAGAGGCAAATGTTATTAATTCAGCTTATGAGAGTAAGGTTGAGCGCTTACTATTTTTAGGAAGTACTTGTATCTATCCTAAAATAGTTGAACAGCCTATGAGCGAAGATGCATTACTTACTGATGTATTAGAGCCAACCAATGAGCCTTATGCACTAGCTAAGATCGCTGGTATTAAGCTTTGTGAATCATTCAACCGTCAATATGGCGCGGATTTCCGCTCAGTTATGCCAACCAATCTTTACGGCATTAATGATAACTTTCATCCAGAGAACTCACACGTTATCCCAGCACTAATGCAAAGGTTCCACCAGGCAAAGGTTGATAATGATGTTGAAGTAGTTGTGTGGGGTACAGGTAATGCTATGCGAGAGTTTTTGTATGTGGATGATATGGCAGAAGCGTCTTTGTTTATATTAGAATTGGATGAAGAAACCTATAAAGCAAACACCAAGCCAATGCTTTCACATATTAACGTTGGCACTGGCAAAGATGTAACCATCCGAGAAATGGCAGAAATTATGAAAGAGATAGTTGGATATAAGGGCAAGATTGTATTTGATACGACAAAGCCGGATGGAGCACTAAGAAAATTGACTGATGTGAATAAGTTAAAGAACGCTGGCTGGACATATAGTATAGATTTAAAAAGTGGCCTCAAAAAAACATACGATTGGTTCTTGGAGCAGAATCAGTGATTTTATTATTAAAACGTCTTTGGCTGCAAATTAATACTAAGCGTAAGAAACAGCTTGGGCTTGTTATGGTACTAATGTTAATGGCATCAGTTGCTGAAATAGTTAGTATTGGTGCAGTTATTCCATTTTTAGGCATACTGTCGAATCCTGAATTAGTCTTCGAACACGAGAGGCTTCAGTTCTTCATAAACTATTTTGGCATAACTAATTCAAGTCAATTGTTATTCCCATTTACAATGATATTTACTATCGCAGCACTTCTTGCTGGATTGATAAGAATTGCTCTCCTATGGAGTCAAACTAGAATTGCAACTTTAATTGGAGCAGATCTTAGTTTTCAAATCTATAATCATACTCTGCACCAGGCCTATTCTGAACATATTGCTCAAAATAGTAGTGAGGTAATTGCTACTATTTCAACCAAGACGGATCATGTTGTTGGACAAACTTTGCTTCCTATTCTGGCTATTTTAAGTTCATTCATTATGCTGAGTGCAATTTTAATTTTACTTATATTAATCCATCCAGCTATGACGTTTAGCGCAATCGCTGGATTTGCATTTATTTACATCATGCTCATTTTGACAACAAAGAAAAAACTGCACCTTAATAGTCATATTATCAGTCGGAATACCAACAAAATGATTAAATTTTTACAAGAAGGTTTGGGTGGGATACGTGATATTATCATTGACGGAAGTCAGGCCACTTACGCTGAAGCTTTCAAAGCTGTAGATGGAGAAAGAAGAAGAAGGCTTGCAAATAACCAAATTATGGCACAAGGACCACGCTATGGTGTTGAGGCTTTGGGGATGGTTCTCATAGCATTATTGGCACTTTCCTTGAGTGGAACTGAAGCTGGGTTAATTGCAGTGCTACCCATGGTTGGAGCATTAGCTGTGGGAGCACAGCGTATGCTTCCAATGCTGCAGCATATCTATGGATCTTTTTCACTTATTCGTGGCTCAGAGGGTGTATTGAAAGACTCTTTAACATTGCTTGAAAGGCCTCCTCCAAAGGCTGTTAAAAAATTGCCAGAAGAAATTATATTTTTTAATAAAGAAATAGTTCTTAGAGATTTAGGATTTTGTTATCAGAATAATATGCCTTGGATATTATCTAAAATAAATATGAAAATACCTAAAGGTTCAATGATAGGATTTATTGGTACAACAGGTGCTGGTAAAAGTACACTTCTTGATATCATTATGGCACTTCTTCTCCCATCAAAAGGCTCAATAGAAGTTGATGGAGTAGAGATTAATGAAAAAAATTACCGTGGCTGGCAATCTCATATTGCTCACATTCCACAAAGTATATATCTGTCTGATACAAGCATTGCTGAAAATATTGCATTTGGTTTACCTAGGAATCAGATTGATTATAAAAGAGTAGTTGATGCGGCAAAAAAGGCGCAAATAGATGAAACAATTCAATCATGGGATGAACATTATGACACTCTGGTGGGTGAGCGAGGTGTCCGACTTTCAGGCGGTCAGAGGCAGCGTATTGGGATAGCTCGTGCACTTTATAAAAATTCAGATGTGATGATTTTTGATGAGGCGACAAGTGCGCTTGATCAAGTTACAGAAAAAGCAGTTATGGATGCAATAAATGAGATTAGTAAAGATGTTACTATTTTGATAGTTGCACATAGATTATCTACTTTAAAAAACTGTGACTCTGTAGTTGAATTGGAGAATGGTAAAATTAACATAATAAATGAATATTAGTATTTTTTTTAACTGAAATAGATGGAAGCTATATAGAGATTCTTTAATTTAGTTTTCTAAATATTTTTTGGAGATATTAAGATGAAAGCAGTAATATTGGCTGGAGGGCTGGGTACACGCCTAAGTGAAGAGACAGAAATAAAACCAAAGCCAATGGTAGAAATTGGGGGAAAGCCAATTCTTTGGCATATCATGAAGACCTATTCTGCACATGGAGTGAACGATTTTGTAATCTGCTGTGGCTATAAAGGTTATATGATTAAAGAGTATTTCGCAAATTATTTCCTTCATATGTCTGATGTGACATTTGATATGAAAGATAATAGCATGCAGGTGCATCAAAATAATGCTGAGCAATGGACTGTGACTTTAGTAGATACTGGTGAAAATACGATGACTGGAGGTCGTTTGAAGAGTGTTAAAAGCTATGTTAAGGATGAACAAGCATTTTGCTTCACTTATGGCGATGGAGTCGGTAATGTGGATATTACTTCCCTAATTGAATTCCATGAGAATCATGGAAAACAAGCAACATTAACTGCAACTCGTCCACCAGGGCGTTATGGAGCTCTTAAGTTTGGCCAAGATTGTAGTGTTGAGAGTTTTCAGGAGAAACCAGAGGGTGATGGTAGCTGGATAAATGGTGGCTACTTCGTAATGCATCCAGATGCTATAGATCGAATTGCGGGCGACAGTACAAGTTGGGAGGGTGAAGTTTTATCTGAGTTAGCTAAAGATGGTCAGTTGTCAGCATACCAACATAAAGGCTTTTGGCAGCCGATGGATACATTAAGGGAAAAAAACCATTTAAATGATCTTTGGGAATCAGGAAAAGCACCCTGGAAGATTTGGGAATGAATCGTGCTTTTTGGAAAAATAAGACGGTATTTCTAACAGGGCATACTGGTTTTAAAGGGGGGTGGATCGCGCTCTGGTTAAATGATATGGGCGCAAAAGTGCATGGATTTTCATTATCTCCTTCAAGTAAAAATAATTTTTTCACTGTGGCTAAAGTAGAATCTCAGATAGAATCTTCAACCATTGGTGATATTCGTAATGAAGAGGAATTACAAGCAGCTATGCTTTTTGTTAGTCCTGATATTGTTATTCATATGGCCGCACAACCATTAGTCCATGAATCTTATGATGATCCAGTAGGAACTTATGCAACAAATGTTATGGGCACAATACACGTGTTTGAGGCTATAAGAAAATCTTCTTCAGTAAAAGCAGTCCTTAACATCACTACTGATAAATGTTATGAAAATCATGAGCGATTTTGGGCATATCGTGAAAATGAAGCAATGGGTGGTCATGACCCCTACTCAAGTAGTAAAGGCTGTTCTGAGTTAGTAACTTCTGCTTATCGTCGTTCTTTTTTAAATAAAACAGGTGTTCAGGTTGCTACCGTGCGAGCTGGGAATGTAATTGGCGGTGGAGACTGGGCCTATGATCGTCTAATTCCTGATTTTTTAAGAGCATTGGATGCCAATGAAACAATGGTAATCCGATCACCAAAAGCAATTCGACCATGGCAACACGTATTAGAACCTCTTTCGGGTTATCTTGTATTAATACAAAAGCTTTTTGATGAAGGAGAGGCTTTTGCAGATGGATGGAACTTTGGGCCCGATGATTCAGATAGTAAGCCTGTAGAGTGGATTGTAAATCACCTATGTAATCAAACTACTGGAGCAAATTGGAAAATTAATCAAGAATTACAGCCCCATGAGGCTAATATACTTAGGCTTGACAGCACTAAAGCTAAAATAAATCTGGGCTGGAAGCCTAACTGGAATATTGATATCGCCTTAAGCAAAACTTTGGAGTGGCATAATGATTGGAAAAGGGGTTCTGACATGCTAGAAAAAAGTTTGAAGCAGATTCATGAATATGAAGCTCTAATACATAATGAATAGAAGATTCAAACAAATCAAAACACCTATTGATGGGTTGCTCATTATCCAGCGCAGCCCTTTGGTCGATAAAAGAGGTTACCTAGAACGTCTATTTTGTCAAGAAGAGTTTCAACCAATATTAAAAGAAAAGCAAATCAAACAAATTAACCATACTTTTTCAGAAAAAAAAGGAACTGTAAGAGGTATGCATTTTCAGTATTCACCTAATACAGAAACAAAATTAGTGAGCTGTGTTCGAGGAGAAGTTTTTGATGTAGCCATTGACATCCGAAAAGGTTCCTCAACCTATCTTCAATACTTCGCAGAAAAACTGACCGAAGAAAATTTCAAATCGCTTCTAATTCCTGAGGGTTTTGCTCATGGCTTTCAAACATTAACAAATAATTGTGAAATGTTATATTTTCATACTAATGAGTTTTCACAAGAACTTGAAGGTGGACTTAATGCAATAGACCCAATGCTAAATATCAAATGGCCATTAGAAATAAAAGAGATTTCAAATAAAGATCTAAACCATCCAATGCTTAATAATGACTTCAAGGGGGTGTAAATTTGAATTGTAGACACTGTGAATCAAAATTAAAGCATACATTTCTTAACCTTGGTTTTGCACCTCCGTCTAATGCCTACTTGACAAAAGATGATCTGAGTAAGCCAGAAAAGTACTATCCACTTAAAATAAAAGTTTGTAATCAATGCTGGCTGGTACAAACTGAAGATTATGCTCAGGTAGATGAGTTATTTAGTAATGAATACGCATATTTCTCAAGTACATCTAGTACCTGGTTAGACCATGCCAAACTTTACAGTCAAAAAATAATAGAGATGCTTAAACTTAATAGCGAAAGTCATGTTGTTGAAGTTGCATCGAATGATGGATATCTCCTAAAAAACTTTCTAAAAGTAGGTATTCCATGTTTAGGTATTGAGCCTACAGATAGTACAGCAAATGCTTCTGAAAATCTTGGTATCCCAGTACTTAGAAAGTTTTTTAGTGAGAATTTAGCAAAAAAACTTTCTTATGAGGGTAAACAAGCTGATTTGATTGTCGGAAATAACGTTTATGCACATGTGCCAGATATAAATGACTTTACAAAAGGGTTGAAGGCATTACTTAAACCTGATGGAACAATTACTCTAGAATTTCCACACCTGATGCAACTGATTAGAAATATACAGTTTGATACGATTTATCATGAGCATTTTTCCTATCTCTCACTTTATAGCGTAAGTCGAATTTTTCAATTTTGTGGACTACGAATATTTGATGTTGAAGAGCTCAAAACTCACGGCGGTAGTTTACGTATTTATGGATGTCATCAAGAAGATAGGCGAATAAAAACAGCCAGAGTTGGTCGCATACTAATGCAAGAGAAAGAGCAAGGTATGCAAGAAATTGAAACTTATACGACATTTAAGCAAAAGGCTAATCGAGTTAAAAATAATGTTCTTGAATTTTTAATCGAACAAGATAAATTAGGAAGAAAAGTTGTAGCATATGGTGCAGCAGCTAAAGGGAATACCCTGCTCAATTATGCTGGTGTGAAACCTGATTTATTATCATTTGTCTCTGATGCAGCAGAGTCAAAGCAAGGAAAATATATGCCAGGAAGCCATATTCCAATTCTTTCTCCTGAAGCAATCCTTGAAGCTAAACCTGATTTTGTTTTGATTCTCCCTTGGAATATTGCAGATGAAGTAAAACAAAAAAATTGCAAAATTTATGAATGGGGTGGTCAGTTTGTGACTACGGTTCCGGATTTGAAATTCAAATGAAGTCTCGCATTCACTATACTAAGCCTTCAATCACAGATCTTGAAGTGCGTTTGTCCACAGATGCGGCAGCCAATGGTTGGGGGACGAAATGCTATGCATATATTGATCAATTTGAGCGTCTTTTCAAAAAATATTTGGGTGTTGAACATACCATTGCAACTTCCAGTTGCACAGGAGCGATGCATATGGGTTTATCTGCACTTGGCATTGGACCGGGTGATGAGGTAATTCTTGCTGACACCAATTGGATTGCAACAGTCTCACCTATTGTTCATCTTGGAGCCACCCCAGTTTTTGTAGATATTCTCTCGGATTCCTGGTGTCTTGATCCAGAAAAAGTTGAAGCATCAATCACTACAAGTACAAAAGCAATTATCGCTACTCATCTATATGGGAACCTATGTGATATGGAGAAATTACAAAAATTAGCTATTAAATATAATCTTTCACTTATTGAAGACGCAGCTGAAGCTATTGGCTCTGAGTATATGTCAAAAAAAGCTGGTTCGATTGGTATATTTGGAGTTTTTTCTTTTCACGGCACAAAGACAGTTACAACTGGTGAAGGAGGTATGTTTGTAACAAATAATATAGATTTATTCAAAAAAGTAATGAGCTTGAGTAATCATGGCAGAAAGCAAGGCCAAAAAAAACAATTTTGGCCAGATGAAATTGGATTTAAGTTCAAAATTTCAAATGTACAAGCCGCGATAGGTTGTGGGCAGATGCATAGAATAAATGAACTTGTAAAGAGAAAAAGAGATATTTTGAGGTTTTACAAAGAAGAGCTTCTTCAGTTTGAATGTTTAAAATTAAACTTTGAGCCTATAGATTGTATTAACGGTGCATGGATGCCAACAGTATTGTTTTCTGAAGAAAGTGGCATTAAAAGAGAATTACTTCAAAAATATTTTCACAAAAATAATATTGACGCAAGGGTATTTTTTTGGCCATTATCAAGTCTGCCTATGTTTAAATCAATTCCTGGAAATACTAATTCATATTCCATACCAAATAGAGCCATAAATCTTCCAAGTTATCATGATATGATTGAATCTGATTTAATAAGAGTTGTTCAATGTATAAAGGATATTATTAATGAAAGTTGATACTTATTATTTCTTTGAAACAAAATTTTTAACTAATTGGAAGAAAAAATATATAACCTTTAAAAATAATGATAAAGATATATTAACCATCGGAAGGACATACTCAGGGGTTTACAACAGAATAGATGGTAACTACATACAGTTAAAACAACAAGGAAATGAATTTCAATTAAGTAGAGACAAATTTGGCAGCATACCAGTTTATTATTCAATTAAGTACAACTTAATATCAACAAATATCAATGAAATTGTTTCTTTAATTAAAAGAACTTTTGCCTCAGAAGGTCTAAGTGAGTATCTTGACTCTGCATATACTTCATTCGGGTCGACTATTTATTCAGAAATAACAGTCCTTCAGCCAGATGAAATATTGGTAATAAAAGCTAAAAGTATATGTGCAAGGAAAATAGAAACTTATTATCCCAATTTAGATAATAGTTTTGATATAGAAAGACTTGAAGAAGTAATTATTCATTCGTTAGATAATTTATTAAATATTTCTCAAGGGAAATTGGTTTTAAATCTATCTGGTGGAAATGATTCTTCCTTACTTATGTGTTTACTAAATAAAATTGGTTGTGGGGAGATAATCACAAATACATATTATCATGAAGACTGGCGAAATGATTTTGATGATTGGTACTGGGCTGAAAAAATCTCAAAAATATATTGTACAAATCATAAGTTGATAAAAATCAATAATGAAACATTTTGTAGTTCAAATATGGAGCTAACTAAAAAATCTAAAAATATTTTTCATACATATGCTACTGCATTTTATAAGCAAAATTTGTCAATTTCTGATTTTTGTAATCCAGAGGACCCTATAGTAAATGGCTCTGGTCCAGATGAAACGATGATTGGAACTGAAAAATTATCAATCAAAGAGCTTTTAAATATGAATAAATTTTCAAACCATGAATTTTTAGAATATATATTAAATGCTAAGGATTACTCAAAAGTTGATGCTCAGATATTGGATGACATTGTAAATGGTAATGAAAAAAAATATTCTGAGTTTCGAATTCAAGGCGCGAAGAACATAATGGATGGAGGAAGTTTTGTTGAGTTTCAGAGAAAATTTCATTCTCAAACTATTCTTCAAGATCATATTAAATCAATCAGTGAAGTTGCATCTACAATACAAAGACCAATTTTTTTTCCATTTTTGACTAATGATATATTTGATATAGTTTTTGGAACCTCATTTGAGGAACTCAATAAAAATGAAACCTATAAATATGCAATTAAGAAAATATTAAGAAAGTATTTACCTGATGAAATAGTTGATAGAAAAAAAATTGGCTTTCAATCACCTAGTAGAAAATATTTCGTAGAGAATGTTGGTTTAGGTCGAGAGCTTAGGAATTTAATTGAGACAAAAAGTAATATTTTGAACATGGCTAAATCCAGAGAAATTATCCAAGAAAGAATCTCAGGTAATCTATCTTTGACAAAGCGATATGATTTTCTGGAATGGGGTATCTATAATATTTTGAACTTAGAACAAAGGATTTAGAAAATTGACAAATATAGTAATTATAGGGGCTTCAAATCCAACTATTTTTGGCTTAATAGAAGATATTAATGAAACTATAAAGTCAAAATACTTAATACTTGGAGTGCTCGATAACAATCATGAAAATTTATCAGATGAAGTTTTTGGCTACCAAATTTTAGGAGGATTTGAAAAAATACTACAATTTTCCTGTGATGATGTGGTGTTAATTAATGCTATTGCTGGCTCAATGAAAGTGAGAAGAGAAACAACTAATTATTTTTTAGAAAAAAATTATAGATTTACTACTCTAATTCATCCGAGCGTAAAAGTTCGGTACTCTTCAATCGGAGTTGGCTCAATCATTTATCAAAATGCAATGTTGCATCCATATACAACAATTGGGGAGCACTGCATCATATCCTCTTTAGTAGGTATTGCTCATGAAGCTGAAATTGAGAATTTTTGCTTTGTTGGTCCTGCAAGTTATGTCTGTGGGAAGGTGTATATTAAAAGTGGGAGTTATCTAGGTGTGGGCTGTCGGATTCTTCCAAGGATAACAATTGGTAAAAATGCTACCATTGCTGCATGCTCTATGGTTAATAAAGATGTTGCCGATAGTCAAAGAGTTCAAGGTATCCCATCAAGGGAGTTTTAATATGTGTGGTTTTGTAGTTTTATTAAATGATAATAACT
>TARA_B110000008_G_scaffold18473_1_pt1 | contig 20153 bp, 22 predicted proteins | sample TARA_B110000008 | Tara Oceans TARA_B110000008 (sample SAMEA4396496) | marine metagenome | biome: Westerlies Biome; feature: [DCM] deep chlorophyll maximum layer (ENVO:01000326); material: water (ENVO:00002006), including particulate matter (ENVO:01000060) such as... | depth 40 m
CAGAAACTCTATTGAAAAATGGTACATAATTTGGGGGCTGGACAGGTGGATGCGGAGATTAAGGTTAATTCCCTTCAATTTTGGGGTGAAGCCATTTTGGCCCGTCTAGACAATAAATATTGCAATGGGATCCCAAAAACTCTATTAAAAGGCACAATAAATAAGAAATATCCCCGAATCATACCTTTTGGGATCCCATAAACAATAGGCTTCATAGCCGAATGCAGCTTCACAGCTACTACAAGGAGGAAAAAATGTCTTTTAATCGCCTAAAATTGGCTCTTGCAATTACCGCAACCTTCGGGTTCGCTTCACATACTGCTAACGCAGAAGAGCTTAGTGTCGGAACCTTTGTCCCACCTAGCCACGAAACGAATGTTGGGATGTTCAAGTGGTTTGGTGAAGAAATTGAAAAACGGTCGGGTGGCTCATTAACCATGAAACTATACCCTGCTGGCCAATTGGGCGCAGGTCCAGTCCAACAGTATAAGCGGACCGTCGAAGGCGTTGCCGATATCACATTTGGCGTTGCCGCGTTAACTCCAACGATTTTCCCAAAGACAATGTTAGCAATTCTGCCAGGCAAAGCCACGAGCATTGTGGATTCGACCGAACGTTTGTGGGCAGTATATGACGAATATCTTGCTGATGAGTGGTCAGAAGTGAAAGTCTTGGCCATCGGCAATCCTTCTGGCAGCTTACTTGTTGGAAACCGCGATGTGTCGACCATGGAAGGCATGAAGGGCACCAAAATTGTTCCATTTGCGGCAACAACAACGCCCGTTTACCAAGGTATGGGCGCTGTTCCAGTCGCGTTGGATGTAAGTGAGCACTACACAGGTCTTAGCACCGGTACGATTGATGTGGTTGTGACTTCAATAAACAACCTGATGCCGCCCTGGAATTTGGACGAGGTCGCTGATTATGCGGTTTATAACACGCCAGCTACCTTTCAGGTGACATATGCGATTATGAACAAAGAGCGGTATGAAGGCCTATCAGCTGAGCATCGGGCAATTATTGATGAACTTGCGGGTTTGCCCATGTCGCTTGAGCTTGCAAAGTCGTTTCAAAGTGCAGACGATTTGGCCAAAGAGTGGATCGATGAGAATATCGGTTCTGGTGATTTGAAATTCGAATGGATCGTTACCTCAGACGAAGAGCGCGCGAAAATGGAAGCAGCTGTGAGTGATGGCATGGAAGCGATTTACGCAGAGTATGCGCAAAGAGGTGTCCCGAATGCCAAGGAGATTTACGAAGCTCTAAATCAATAAAAGGCGAGTGAAAGCCTGATTTGGTGACAGCTCTTGCGCTGTCACCAAACGGGTTATGATAGAGAAGCTTAGTTGGTATTTCTGTTGTTCATCAGCGCTTTATATTTTGGGCCCAATAGGACCCATCAAAGCCCTTACTCACTGAGCGCTAGCAAAAGTATTTTAGCAAAATAGTGATGAAGCTAGTAACATTCAGGTTTTGGGTTTCTTGAGGCACAGTTTTGGTAAGATCAATTGAGGACTAAAAATATCCATGGCAAATGAATCAAGTATCGGCAAGTTTATCGGTTTGCTGGATAAAATTCTCAAATTTGTAGCCTTAATCGGTGGCGGAATGACATTGATCTGCATGACCCTGCTTTCAGTTTGGAATGTGCTGATTATGCGAAAAGCGCTAAATGCCCCAATCATTGGCGCTGAGGATGTGATGATCCTGCTCTTGGTGATGATTGTTGCTCTTTCCATTCCCCTCGGCGGCCGTGCGGGTGCACATATCGAAATCGAAGTACTCGAGCCACATATGTCTGAATGGTTTGCGAAGTGGTCCATGATCTTTATCAAACTACTGGGTGTTGCGCTTCTTTCCACGATGGCCTGGCGCCTTTGGCACGCTGGGCAGAGCGCAGTGCGATTTGGAGAAACCACTCAGCAACTGCTGATTTCTTACGAACCTTTTTACTACCTGCTGTCCGTATCAATTGCGCTATACACTTTAATTTTGCTGCTTGATATTTGGCAGCTGTTAAAATCTGGACGCGTCGTATCCCTAAAATTCACGGGTAATGCACTATGATTAGCATGACGCTTCTTGGTATTTTTGGTCTACTGGCACTCTTCATTTTATTGGCACTTCGAATGCCTGTGGCGTTATCGATGCTGGCTGTCGGGTTTGTTGGAACAATTATTGCCAATGCAAACAAATTCATGGCAATCGGAATGGCATCGGATCAGGCATGGGCCCGAGGTTGGAAAATTGCCTATTCCAACCTTGCAGGCGAAACCTTTGAGGCCGCATCGAATTTTAATCTTCTGGTGATCCCGATGTTTGTCCTCATGGGCAATCTGGCGGGTGTTTCGGGTATGTCCAATGACCTTTTCACTGCGGCGTACCGCTGGATGGGACATCTGAGGGGCGGACTTGCTTCTGCGACGATTGCAGCCTGTGCAGGGTTCGCCGCGCTGTCGGGTTCATCACTGGCCTCAGCGGTCACAATGGGCCGTGTGGCACTGCCCGAGATGAAGCGATATAAATATGCCGACAGCTTATCCACTGGGTCCGTAGCGGCCGGTGGTACGCTTGGCTTTCTTATTCCTCCGTCGGGGGGCATGATCATCTATGCTGTGCTTACAGAGCAAAGTGTTGGACGGCTTTTTATGGCTGGTGTTATCCCGGGGATCATTCTCACCCTGCTGTTCATCGGTGCCATCTATCTTGTGGTGGCGCGAAACCCAGAGGCTGGTCCACCTGGTGAACGGTCCAGCCGTGCAGATCGCAGAGAGTCATTGTTGCGCGCCGCGCCAATCCTAGGCGTTGTTCTTTTGACAATCGGCGGTATGTACACCGGCTTTTTCACACCCGTGGAAGCGTCATCCGTTGGCGCTTTCCTGACCTTCGTTGTGGCCGCATGGCGGCGATCACTGACGGTGCAGGCCTCAAGTGAAGTGATCCTGCAAACCATGAGTGCGACAGCAACAGTCTTTTTAATCATAATTGGCGCATTTGTTTTTATCCCCTTCATGTCGATGACCGAATTACCCGCCCAGCTGGTTTCAATTTTAACCTCATTACCAATCGGAGATGTTGGTATACTGTTCGTGATCATCTTGGCATACATATTCTTGGGCATGTTCTTGGAAAGCATCGCGATGCTTGTTTTGACAATTCCTGTTGTCATTCCAATTGCCGTGGGCCTAAATTGGGACTTGATCTGGTTTGGTATAATTGTGGTAATTGTTCTTGAAATGGGCATGATAAGCCCGCCGGTGGGAATTAATGTTTTCATTGTCAAATCTATTGCGCCAGATGTCCCAATGGGTCAGATCTTTCGGGGAATTTGGCCGTTTTGGTTTGCGATGGTGGTGATGCTCGTCCTTCTCGTTTTCTTCCCCAAGATTGCGCTTTTCCTGCCGCACGCGATTGTGGGTGGGTAACGTCAATCACTCACTTTAATGGTTTCTACAACTTAGCAATATTTTTCTGGGCCTATCCACTGATCTGGGGAATACCGGTCACCATGGGCCCAGCCAATAGGAAGAACTTCTTCGATCCGCGCCATATCTTTTTCTGATAAAGCAATGCGCATTCCATCCAGATGTTGGTTCAAATGCTTTACAAACCGTGTGCCGGGTATCGGGATAACGTGATCGTACTTATGCAAAAGCCAAGCGATCGCAAGTGCAGCAGCAGATGTATTTAGCTCTGCTGCCAAAACCCTGAAGGGATCTGTTGCCTCTAAATTAAAGCTTAAATTTGGTTCTTGGAAGCGCGGGTTTGTCCTCAGCCAGGGCACTTCTTGGACTTTTTCCAGCATATGAGGTCGATCAGTGAGTAAAGACCGGCCAAGAGGGGAAAAAGCAACAAAGGCGGTACCAAGGTCTTTGGTCATTTGCAAAAGCCCCAATTCAGGGCTGCGCACTGACAGTGAATATTCTGACTGAACAGCCCCGACGTGGTGTATTTTACTGGCACGCTTCAAAGAACTGGGCGCAATTTCAGAAAACCCAAAAGACTTAATCTTTCCTTCACTTTGAAACGAAGCCAGAGTTTCTGTAACTTCCTCAATTGGAATTTTTGGATCCCGCCTGTGGATATAGAAAAGATCGACGCTTTCAACTCCTAGACGCGTTAGACTGCCCTCTAACTCGGACTGCAAATGGGCTTTGCTATTGTCAAACATTCGTTTGCCTGACTGTGCATCCTTGGAAATACCAGCCTTGGTTGCGATTGAAAACAAATCATCCTTGCGCCTACCCTGCTTGGCTAAAAAAGTTCCAATGGCACTTTCCGAACAGCCATTGCCATAGACATTTGCTGTGTCTAAGTGGGTAATGCCGCCATCAAGCGCAGCCGTTAAAATTTGATGAGATTGTGCTTCGTCCGTCGGGCCATAAAAATCACTAAAAGACATGGCGCCGATACCGATAACTGATACCTCAGGCCCAAATTTTCCCAACTTTCGTTTTTTCATAGCGATATACGACTTCCGTAACTATGGCTTTTGTATTTATATGAAAATATGGGTCAGCGTTGAACTAAAAATTATCCTGACAGTACTATTGACTGAAAGAGCGTTCAATCTTGTCCAATGTCCGCATCGCATCTAGCACCTCTTCGACCGAACCGTTGGGCTTACGGCCCTCTTGGATTGCGGCTATGAATTCGCGGTCAATCAATTCAATGCCATTGTTGGACACTGCCACCTCACTTAGATCAATCTGGTTTTCGCGACCATCATAGAGATCATCATACCGTGCGATATAGGTACCATTATCGCAAATATAACGGAAAAAGGTACCAAGAGGACCATCATTGTTGAAAGACAGCGACAAGGTGCACACCGCGCCATTTGGGGTTTTCATTCCGATGGACATATCCATGGCAATTCCCAATTCTGGATGGTGCGGCCCTTCAAGGCCATAACACTCAGCTACAACCTCTCCTGTTTGATACTGAAAAAGATCAACAGTATGACAGGCGTGATGCCACAATAGGTGATCGGTCCAACTGCGGGGTTCTCCCTTTGCATTCATATTGGAGCGACGGAAGAAATAGGTTTGCACATCCATCTGCTGGATTTTCAACTCACCGGCCGCAACCTTGTTTTTGATCCATTGATGCGATGGGTTAAAACGGCGAACCTGACCCGCCATAGCCAAGACACCTGTTTCCCGCTGTGCCTGACATATCTTTTCACTGTCTTCCAAAGAATCCGCCATCGGGATTTCAATCAGAACCGGCTTACCTGCGTGCATACAGGCGATTGCTTGTTCTGCGTGCATTTGCGTTGGCGTTGCCAAAATAACAGCGTCGACATCATCTCGGCTAATACAGTCCTGCAATGAGGTGGATGCATGGCCAATGCCGCGGTCTTTGGCCAACGCCTCGATTTTTGAAAGGCTTGGCCCCATAACCGAGGTTACACTCACACCTTCTATAGCGTCTAGGGCTTCGAGATGTTTGTTTCCGAACGCGCCATATGCACCTGCAACACAGATTTTCATGCCAATTACCTCAATTTTGATTGTTTTCTAGAATGATATGCCCGACCGCAGTGTTTGATGCCGGAACGTGATAGTGCCGGTGTACTTCGGTAACATCGTCATCCAGCGCGCCGCGCATAACGTGCCACATTACCATTTCGACGCCCTCTGAACCGGCTTGTCGCAAGTATTCAATATGCGGCATCTGCGACAGCCCCACTGGATCCGAAGTCAACCGATCCAGAAAGCTCAAATCCCATTCTTTGTTGATCAATCCCGCGCGCTTATATTGCAGTTGATGGCTCATTCCACCGGTCCCAAAGATAACCACATTAAGGTCCTCTTGATAGCTTTCGATGGCACGGCGGACAGCTTTGCCAAGTTGATAACAGCGATTTCCTGTTGGCGCAGGATATTGAACAACATTGACGCACAGCGGGATCACCAAGGCGGGCCATTCATCCTCAATGCCATGCTCCCCATACATGACTGACAAGGGAACGGTTAGGCCATGATCAACCTCCATTTCATTCATGACTGTGATGTCAAATTCATCCAAGATCAAAGACTGTGCGATATGGCTTGCCATTTCTTGGTGATTTTTCACCACCGGCACGGGACGCGGTCCCCACCCTTCGTCGGCCGGATGAAATTCAGCGGCACAGCCAAGTGCAAATGTTGGGATGCACGAGGCATCAAATGCCGTACAATGATCATTATAAACAAGAAAAATGACATCTGGATTGGCATTTTTTATCCATTCCCGTGACTTTTCAAAGCCTTCAAAGCATGGTTTCCAATACGGGGCTTCGGTATTATTTGTGTCCATTGCAACGCCAATGGCGGGCACATGAGAGCATCCTACGCCTGCTGTTATTTTTGCCATTAGCCTAAATCCTCTTCATTCGTACCGCTTTTATAAAGATTGCCTTCTGGCGCGCGCCCACCCTCCAACATCATTTTGCGATAGGCCTCGTTGCCCATACCGGTCATAATTCCAGCCAATTCCTGAAAATTAATGCCATCGTTTGCGGCAAGCTTGCTGGTGTAGTAAATATTTCCGCCAAGTTCTAGCATACGGTTCCAGTCGCGATCTATCACGGCCTGCCTTTGTTCAGCTGTCATCGGGTATGCATCCATATAGGCTGCTTCATCTGCGTTAAAGGCATCGCGGTTTTTCTGCAACCGCATCGAAATGCAAAATTGATTAAGGTGGTAGCCCTTTCGGCCCTGATCTGCATCAAAAATCACCGTGCCTGGTATATCCTCGTATTCCTTTTTATTGCTCATGCGGGGCTCCTAACGGTTCACACATACTTAGACTTCAGAAAGCTTTGTCATAATTGCGTCGCTTAATGCGCCTAGATTTTGTGAATCAATGGTTTGAGTATCTAATTCCATTAATCCGACTTCACGGTGGCATTTTGCAATGGCGCTAGCCATATGCGGTTCAATTTCCAAATCACGAAGGGTTTGAGTCACTTCTACCATCTCATCCGCCCGGCGGTTTCCGTGGGTGATCATGCGCTCTAGCATGTAAGGAGCCCTTTGGGCCCAACCAAAACCTGGATAACTGGTTTCGAGAGAAGAGATCACCTCATCCTCAATCCCAGCCGTGCGCGCAGCAAGAAAACACTCAAGCGTCAATGCCTCAAGTCCCTTAACCATTACGGACCGGACCATTTTTCGAACAGAGGCCGCACCAACTTGGCTTCCAACGACTTTGGTATTCATTCCAAGTGATGTTGTCACATCTAATGCGGCCTGCGCTTCAGACCCCGACATAAGACAGGGCGACTTATGAAGATTGGGATGCACAGGTGTCATAATTGACAGATCAATATACCGCCCGCCGGCCGCCGCAATTTTCTTGGCGGAGCGTTTCTTCGTATCTGGGGCACAGCTATTACAGTCTAGAAATAAAGCTGAGCAAAGATTTGTTTCAGCGGCGGCTGATGCTGCGTTTTCGGCTTGATCAGCGGTCACCAAAGAAAAAATTAGATCCGCCTTATGGCATGCATCAGCCGAAGACATTTTCCCGACCACATTCCACTTGTTGTAATCGGCGTGTTTAAGGTGTGCCTCAGGACCAGCGGTTTTAAGGTCAAATGCTTGCAGAGACACCGCTCTTTTTTCTTGCCGCAATCCCTGAGCGAAAGCTTGAGCTGCTTCGCCAAACCCGATGAAAGAAACATTAAGACTATCATGTTCCACGGCAGATTTTTCCTTATCGAACGTATTATTCTCTATGGCTTTGACCAATGAAAGCCTAATTAAATTGAATGAATGTATATTGAAAAAAGCTATTTTGCTAGATTTTTCCTGTGGGTTTTTAGGAAATGGTTTTGCTAAACTTATGCAGTAAATCAATAAACTGGGATTGGGTTTTTGTGGGGCGCCATCCTTTGCGAAAAGTGAGGCCTATGGTACGGAAATGGTCGGTAAGAGGTATCTCTAGAGCTTTGATCATTCCCAAGCTTTCTTCAATATGAATCTGGTGCCGGGAAACAACCGAGATATAGTCGCCTTGCGACAAAATCCCCCGCAACGTTATCATGGAAGAGGAAACCACCCGAACTGGTGTGCTCTCCTGTTCATGAATTCTGAGTTTTTCAAATAGAAACTGACCTGCGGGGGTTTCTTTGGGGGGCGCAATCCAAGGAAAGGCCAAAGTATCTTGCAGGCGTAAATTGCTCTGTTTTGCGAGTGGGTGATTGGGGTGAGCAACGATGGCCAGCGCATCGCGAAAAAGTGGAATTTGTACAACATCTTCCGCGGGAAGCGGATCGCGCAAGGCCCCGATCAAGCAATCGATATCACCTTCGCGTAGGGATCGCAGCAATTCAGGATAGCGCCCATCAACAACCCTAATTTGCACGCCATTTGTTGAACTGACCATCGCATGGATCGCCTTTGGAACAATCATGCTGCGCGCAAGCGGCATGCTTCCCAAGACAAATGTTCCCTTCTCATCCCCCAGTTCCTGGCTGATTTCTTCGAAAGCCTGACGGATTTCAGATTGAGCTAGTTTTGCCCCCAGAACGAAAGCTTCCGCGGCATTTGTCAGTCTAACTCCGGATTGGCGTGCGGTAAAAAAGGGAACGCTGGCAACAGCTTCAAGACTGCGGGCTGCGCGTTGAACTGTTGGTTGAGACAGCCCTAGGTTTTGTGCGGCGACTGTAAAGCTTCCAGTATTGGCAATGGCAATCAGGTTACGCAATTGTGCGGATGTCACCGCGCGATCAAAGCTTGTCTGGCGCTTGCTCGCCGTGCCAGCCGTCCGCATTGCTGATTGCGCTCCAGTTTTGAGGTATTTTAGGGCAGATTTAGCACGCTGCTCAAAGATGGCCCCACAAGCTGTGAGCGAAAATTGCTGCCGGCGCCGAACAAGTAAAGCCGTACCTATATTTGTTTCGAGTTGGGTGATCGCCTGAGTGGCTGCAGGTTGGGAAAGATGGCATCGATCCGCCGCGACCGAGACCGAACCCGTCTTTGCGGCCTCGACAAAAACCCGCATATGACGGATGTTTGGAAATCCACTCTTCATTTTACACTCTATAGCTTTCTCTTATACAAAATCCTTATTTCCAAATAGGCAATTTATCCAGGTAATGCTAGGCCTGTTTGCGCAAGCTAGCGGGTATCTGAACCAAGCATCAACGAGCGGGAGCATAGTATATGTCAGATAAAAACACTGCGCTGGTCATCAGTGCACATTCTGCAGATTTTGTATGGCGGGCAGGCGGCGCAATCGCCTTGCATCAAAAGAAAGGGTTTGATGTAACAGTTGTCTGCCTGTCTTTTGGCGAACGTGGCGAGAGCGCCAAACTGTGGAAACAGGAAGGAATGACCTTGGAAAAGGTCAAAACTGAACGGCGCAAGGAAGCAGAAAATGCTGCCGCTGCCTTAGGCGTTAATGACATACGCTTTTTTGACGTGGGAGATTATCCTTTGGATTTGGGCAATGAGGTCCAAGACCGGATGGTTGACGTGATCCGCGAAGTGCAGCCCAAATTCATGATGTCCCACTCAAAATGGGATCCCTATAATACTGACCATATGAATACGACCCAATTCGCGCTTCAATGCCGGATGATTGCCCAGGCTTGGGGGCATAATCCGGGTCAAAAGGTTTTAGGCGCCCCGCAGCTTTATTTGTTTGAGCCGCATCAAACTGAACAGATGGAATGGAAACCCACGGTGTTTCTCGATATCACTGATGTTTGGGACAAAAAGTGGGCGGCGATCCAATGTATGCAGGGTCAGGAACATCTGTGGTCATTTTATAAAAATGTGGCTGAAAACCGCGCCAATCATTTCCGGCGCAACTCGGGGGGACAGGCCGGTGGGCGTGCGGCAAAATATGCCGAGGGTTTTGAGACAATCTTTCCGCGCACAGTGGATGAATTAGAATGACACAGCAGATAAGCTCTACCGGTATTGTTGTGCAGAACATTGAGCGCGCTGACCAATCTATCATAGACGGACTGGCCGAATGTGGCGTGTCCACTGTGCATGAGGCCCAGGGCCGCAAGGGGCTTTTGGCCGATTACATGCGCCCGATTTATTCCGGTGCGCGCATTGCAGGTTCTGCGGTTACTATTCTTGCACCGCCCTGCGACAATTGGATGATACATGTTGCCATTGAACAACTCCAAGCGGGTGACATTATGCTTTTGGGCACCATAACGCCATCGAACGCGGGCTATTTTGGTGATCTTCTGGCGACCTCGGCAATGGCGCGCGGATGCCGCGGCTTGATCATAGATGCTGGGGTGCGCGATGTTTCGGACCTCACCAAAATGGGGTTTCCGGTCTGGTCGAAGGCCGTCCATGCGCAAGGTACAATCAAAGAAACCCTCGGATCGGTTAATGTCCCCGTGATCTGTGCCAATGCACTGGTAAACCCCGGTGATATAGTGGTGGCCGATGACGACGGCGTTTGCATTGTTAGACGCGAAGAAGCATCTCAAGTTCTACAAAAGGCAAAAGACCGGGAGGCCAATGAGGCAGCCAAGCGGGCCCGTTTCGAAGCCGGTGAGTTGGGCTTAGATATCTATGGTATGCGCGAGCGCCTTACAGAAAAGGGACTGAAGTACATCTGATTTATGTTCATTTGTCGATGACTGGATAAGCCCATGCTCAGAAAAATGACAAACCTAGGACGCGATGGCCTTAGAAAAGTGAAAGGATCTATTCTATGGTGGTAGGTGTGCGCTGCATGTGGATGCGCGGTGGAACATCAAAAGGTGGGTATTTCCTTGCCAGCGATTTGCCATCAGATACGGCTGAGCGTGATGCAGTATTGCTGCGTGCAATGGGATCCCCGGATATACGCCAAATTGACGGCATGGGCGGCGCGGACCCTCTGACCTCAAAAATTGCAATTGTTAAAAAGTCAAAGCGAAAAGGCGTTGATGTTGATTATCTCTTTTTACAGGCCTTCGTGGATCAGCCGATCATTACCGATGCTCAAAACTGCGGTAATATTTTGGCTGGTGTGGGTCCTTTCGCCATTGAACGAGGGTTGGTCCCGGCTCAGAATGGTACAACTCTGGTGACAATTTTTATGGAAAACACCGGACAGGTGGCAGAGGCACGCGTGTCAACGCCAAAAGGCCGCGTCAGCTATTCGGGCGATGCCAGAATTGATGGTGTCCCGGGTATAGCTGCGGCTGTTCCGATCACGTTTATGGATACGGCCGGTTCGTCTTGCGGTGCGCTGCTACCCACTGGGCGCGCAACTGACCTTATTGAAGGTGTTGCCGTCACGATGATCGACAATGGCATGCCTTGCGTTGTTATTCGGGCGGATGCCTTGGGACTAATTGGTGATGAAACGCCTGAAGCGCTTGAAGCAAATAGTTCATTGCGCCAAAAACTTGAAGCCATCCGCCACTCCTGTGGGCTGCGAATGAATCTTGGTGATGTGCAAGATAAATCGGTTCCTAAAATGACGTTGGTCAGTGAAGCGAAACAGGGCGGAGCGATATCAACGCGGACCTTTATACCGCATCGCTGTCACAAAGCCATCGGTGTGCTTGGGGCGGTCAGTGTCGCAACCGCCTGTTTAATCCAAGGCACAACGGCTTATGATTTGGCCAATCAAGGCGCAGGCACAGAACGAAATTTATCAATAGAGCACCCAACAGGCGAGATGACTGTTGTGGCCACACTCGACGATACCGGAGCAGTAAGCCAAGCAGCGATCCTGCGAACTGCGCGTAAATTGATGGATGGTGAGATTTTCGTATGAGCAAACAGATCATGGACCCCGATTGGTTGGAATTTCATCCCGATCCCAAGAAACCCAGCTTTCAACTGCCGAAAGGCGCTGTCGATGCCCATTGCCATGTGTTTGGTCCATTGCCTGAGTTTCCCTTTGCGCCAGAGCGAAAATATACCCCCTGCAATGCAGGTAAAGACAAGCTTTTTAAGCTGCGCGATTACCTTGGGTTTGAGCGCAACGTGATCGTGCAAGCGACATGTCACGGAACGGATAACAGCGCTATGGTCGACGCGTGCCGCGCGGCTGGGGAACTGGCACGCGGTGTGGCGAGTGTGAGATCGGATATAACGGCCAGTGAGCTGGGCGAAATGCACGAAGCCGGGGTGCGCGCTGTTAGGTTCAACTTTGTAAAACGCTTAGTGGATGCAACCCCGCGTGAGGTATTTCTGGAAATAGCAGGCAAGATACAAAAATTTGGTTGGTCCACGGTTGTGTATTTTGAAGCCTCGGATCTTGCTGATCTTCAACCATTTTTACAGCAATTGCCGGGCATTATCGTGGTTGACCATATGGGCCGCCCCGATGTGACCAAAGGTGTGGATCATCCTGATTTTCAGCGGTTTATGGATTTGATGTCTGGCAATGAAAACATGTGGTGCAAAGTCACCTGTCCCGAGCGGCTCACCGTTGCTGGTTCGCCTTATGAGGACGTTGTACCCTTTTACAAAGCTATCGTGCAAGAATTTGAAGATCGGGTGTTGTGGGGCACGGACTGGCCGCACCCGAACATGAAGTCGCATATGCCCGATGACGGCGCTTTGGTGGATTATATCCCTCAGATTGCCAAAACTGGCGCCCAACAGCAAAAATTGTTAGTTAACAATCCAATGCGCCTTTATTGGGCGTAGCTATAGGGATCATGCCCTTTTTTATCTATTACTCAACAGCGACCGCAAAATTGCTGCATGAGGAAGGTGAAATTATTCCCCAACCTCTTTCAGCTCAAAAAAGATGTGGCGGTATTTGGGCAGCAGCAAGAGATATAAAAACAACACATCAAGCGCGGTCTGAACAATTGGTGCAGTGTAGGGGTTGTTGCCTCCGTTGAGCTCTTCAAAGGCCTTCGGCTCGCCAATCAACGTCAGGTTAGTCAAAGCTCCAATATGGTCGACGATTGACAGCGTTAAATAAATCACTGTTAGCGTCCAGACCGTGAAACCGCGCCATTTCCAGATAGCAAACGCCAGTGGCACAGCTAAAACAGCCGCCACAACATCTAGCACAGCTGGATACATCCACCCCAATGCATCTAGGCCCTCAGAAACACTAATGATCAGCGGAATAGCAATTAATCGAATGAGTTGGGCCAATATCCAAATTACCAATCCGATAAGGAATATTCGCTCAGCACTTGAGGTGCGGGTAAATTTTGCTTGTGTTAAATCAGTCATAAATTGCCCTCTATAGTCTTTGCACTTTTAACTTTGTCTTCAAATCAGTCCGGCAAAAAGCATGCAAAAAGCAGGTTTGCTCGGATATATCAAGCATTTCCTGTGCAACTTCATCAGGTTCGGATGTTTCAAGATAGACATGGGTCTCAATCGGATCCGATTCGCCTGCTTTTCCGGTTCCGCCTGAGGCACCGCCCAGCGAAAAATGGGTATCTTGCGCAATGCGATAGTCTGGCAGATCCAGGTTCAGCATTGAAACAAATCGTCCAAATTGGGTCATGAAACAAAACCCAATACCGGCCGAAATCAAGGTATTGGCATCAGGCGCACGGCCGTCTTCAGAGCTTAAAAAACGAAAGGATGTCCCATAGGGCGAATACTGCATTTGTTGGATTTCTTTTATTCCATCTTCTCGCAATATAGCGACAGCGCCTATGTTCAAACGTCTATCTTGTTCATCAGACAGCGATGACCCCCCGGCTGTGGTTCCTTTGGCCACTGGTTTTTTCGGCGTTGGTCCAACAGGCCCCATCAAATCAGTGGAGTCTTTTAAAGCCTCTGCTTTGGTGAAGTTGTCGCTTGGATCAGGCAAAAGGGGATTTTCCAATTCAATTGCCTTCGCTGTTGTCAAACCACTTCCGTTTTTGCTCAGCTTGAACAGGCTTTCTAATTGACCGCGCATAAGCCCATTTAATGGCGAGGCAAAAGTCGCATTCACCAAAAACTCATTAAGTTCTTTGTCAGTCAGATCACAATCTATCTCAACCAAAAGCTCTATGTTTTCGGCGCCGCCTATCATGGTGCGTTTGGGCATTGAGCCTTTCATGGTGTAATAATTGTCTTGGGTGAGCCTTAGTTTGCGGATCTCAACGCCTTGCTTTTCGGCCAAAGCGATAATTTCATTCATAAAGCTTGCGACCATTCCGGTTGATAAAAATGCCAATGGACATGGGGCGGCATCGTGACCGTTTAAATAGGGGCCCTCATCGGACACCAAACGCCATGTATCGCCTGTCTTTGCAGATCGCACCAGAGCTTCCTTTTGAAAGCCCGACAGTGAACGTACCCAAGTGCGAAGTGCATCGCCCTTGCGATTTTCAGGGGCTTCTATGCCCACAGCCTTTTCATTTGCCAGTTTGAAAAAAGGCGGCTGTCCACTCGTTCCGATTATGTTTTCGCCCAGTTTAACCATGTCAGTTTTCCCATTTGATCTTTAAGTCCTCTCGGAACGCGAAACGTTCAAAATGCGAGGCGAGAACCTTTTTTAATTTATCCAAGTTTTCGGGGTTCTGAGAGTTGGCGACCAAAGTCAGCACATTCTCATCTGCTCTAAGTTCGGCGCGGCCGAATGCAAATTCAATCCACCCGGCTTGGGCATCGAATTTAACTTCTATTTTGTGGCTAAAATGCTTGCAGAGTTGTTGAAGATAGCCACTTGCTTTCTGCGTTTTGATAGTAGTGCTTGAGGATATGCTCAAAAGAAGCTCCTAAGATATATGCAGGTTGATAAACGCTTCGGCGCTGGCGCCCATTAACTAAGAAGTCGAATGATCCCAATAAGATTTGGGAACTTTCAAATTTTGCGATGGAAATGGAGGCCCAAGCTGAAATTTGATTTCAGGTTGTCCTCCATCACCGCATACTGCTCGCCCGTATCATCGGAAGTGATTTTGACAAATGTATGATTAGCCGACCAGTCATAATTCACGCCACCCCTCGGTGGAATATATGAATAGCGCTTGGCCATCGTCTCACAGCTCTTTTTTAGACGTTTATTTTACCACCATCGACATTCAGGGTTTGCCCAGTCACAAAATCGCTGTCAGATGTGATCAGGTACATCAACGATCCTAAAAGATCTTCTGGCAGCATTTCACGTTTGATCGAACGCGATTGCACAGTGGGCACACGTGCCGGATCAAAACCTGCATGCCCCTTAATTGACTCGCTTTCGGTCAACCCCGGTGCGATAGCGTTCACCTGAATGTTTTTATCCCCAAGCTCACGGCCATATCCGCGGGTCAAAGCAATAACCGCGCCTTTAGAGGCCGTATAGTGCGACAGACCAGGAGGGCCATAATAAAATGTGCCCGAAGCAATATTAACGATCTTGCCTCCACCAGCGCGCAACATAGCGGGAACAACTGCCTTGGTTGCCTGATGCACCCCACGCGCATTTACGGTCATGACCTTGTCAAATTCATCATTTTCAATGTGCAAGAAGGGCTTGGGCTGAAGGGCTGCAAAAATTGATGCGTTATTGATCAAAATATGCAGAGCGCCAAATTCTTTTTCCGTGGCCTCAACCATAGCAGCAAGATCACTGTCAGAGGTGACGTCGACGTTCAATCCCAATGCTGCGCCTCCGCCATCAGTAATGGCTGCGACTGTATCGCTTGTATCCAGCACATCGGTTACAACGACATTCGCACCCTCTTTTGCCATGTGCTGTGCCATTATTGCGCCGATGCCGCGACCCGAGCCGGTTATAACTGCTGTTTTACCATCCAATCGACCCATGTTCATTCCTCCTATTTTAGATGTTTATTTCAAGAATTTTAGCCACTTCCGGCCAGCTCTTGGTTCCATTTTCTCGCAGATCATTTGTAAGCTCTTCAGGAACCCAATCGATAAGGCATTTCTTAAAGTTTGGAAGCGCCTCAATGCGATCAAACCAATTTTCGACATTCGGCAGCCTGTTATTTTTCCACATCCCGCGCATAGACATCATCGCAAGGCGGTTGACATAAGGCACCATCGAGATGTCTGCGATCGTAAACGCATTGCCCACAAGCCATTTACTATCAGTCAATGCTGTTTCCATCTTTTTCAGGTAGGTGTCATAGAGCTTTACTTTCTCGGTTGCTCCGGGCGCATCGAATCCATAGCGTACAAACCCATCTTTTTGACTTTTCCAATCTGAAGTTACCGACAGGGGCGGAGTTGAGGCGAGGAATTCCTCTGCACCCTCGGGCCCAAGGTTTTTTAGCACTGTATGCCGATGCGAACACACAAAGGTAACTGCGCCGCACGCAGGGTGCAGATCTTCATCTACTGCTTTGGTCCAATATCTCACTTGGGCTCGGCTCCATGGATCTTTCGGGTGCACGCTGGTCTCTGGGGCAATTTGGTCGAGATATTCGATGATCACTGTGCTATCGGGTATAACAAGATCGTCGTGCACAAGTGTTGGCACCACACCCTTTGGGTTTAGCTTTAGATAGTCGGGGTCAAATTGCTCTCCTTTGAGGATGTCAATATAAACTCCCTCCCATTCAAGACCCTTTTCTGCCATGGCCAAACGAACCTTGGCAGCGCAAACAGAAGACCCGTGGTGATAAAGCGTGAATGTCATAGCTGCACCGTAATCCATTTTAATTCTGTCATTGCTTCCATATCGGCATCGGTGCCTTCGCGGCCTACACCGCTTTCACCATTGCCGCCAAAGGGTACGTGTGCTTCATCATGGATTGTGGGCCCATTGATATGGCACATGCCCGCACCGATGTGCCGGGCAAAGTGGAATGCTTTGTCGATATCTTTGGTAAAGATTGCAGATGACAGGCCATATTCTGTGTCATTGGCGCGCTCTAAACCCTCTTCATAGCTTTCCACGGGGTAGATAGACGTCACCGGCCCGAAGGTCTCGGTTCTGCATACTGTCATCTCTTCGGTGACATCTGTCAGAAGTGTCGGTTGACAGCGGTTTCCGTCCCAATCACCGCCGGCCACTACCGTGGCGCCTTTGGCTTTTGCGTCCTCGATATGACTTTTAATGCGCTCTCTTTGTCGGGACGAAATCACCGGTGCAATCACTGTGTTCGGATCACGCAAATCTCCCATACCCAGCTTGGAGACAATCATCGCAAAACGTTTGACAAATTCATCGTAGAGCGGCCGCTCAACATAAAACCGGCTTGAAGCAATGCAAGCTTGCCCTGCGAACATAAACACCGAGCGGGCGGCAAGCGGCATAACTTCGTCAAGATTTGCATCTTTTAGAATTAGGGTTGGGCTTTTTCCTCCGAGTTCAAGAGTGTTGGGAGTTTTGTTTTTGGCGCAGACTTCAATAATATGTTGCCCAACCACGCTGGATCCGGTGAAGGTTACGAAATTTACATCCTTATTGCTGGTGAGATCATCGCCAATTTCAGCGCCATAACCCGTTACGACGTTATAAGCCCCATCTGGAAAACCTGCTTCAGCGACAATTTCTGCAAATAAAACTGTCAAATGAGGCGCCATCTCTGATGGTAGGTGCACAACAGTATTTCCAAGCGCCAGAGCGTTTGCGACCAACCTTGTGGTTTTGATCAGCGGCACATTAAAAGGTGTAATGACGGCAACTACTCCCAACGGTTCCCGAACTGACATCGAAAACTTTCCAGGCGCATCAGAAGGTATTGTTTCACCACGGACATTGCGACACATGCCTGCGGCCGCACGGATCATGGTTAAACCTTTGGTGAACTCGAACATTGCCTTTTGGATGGGCGAGCCAATTTCATCAATCAAACAGTCAACGAGCTCTGATTGCCGTTCTTCCATGATTTCCGCCACTCGCAACAACCACCTTTCACGCTGCGTGGGTGTTGTTTGCCGATAAGCTGTAAAAGCTGTTTTTGCTGCGGCAATAGCATTGTGCATATCCGACCCGGTCCCTTTGGCAACTCGGGCATAAAGACTATCATCAATAGGGTTGTAATCTTCAAAAGTTTCGCCGCTCTCGGAATTAATCCACGCGCCCCGGATGAAGTGTTGAAGCGGATTTTTGATAGTGCTCTTATTCATGATTTGGTCTCCGTTTGCCGTCGTCTCACAGCGATCTTAGGTCGAAGAAAGAATGCGATTATGGGGAATATTTTGGAGGCCTTCTCGTAAGGCTCCATCAACACTTTCAACAATAAGCCTTGACGAAATTGAATTTGATGTTGCCCATTTTGCGATCTTACCTTCATGCGTTTCATATGCCGAAAACTGGTTACTCTTGACTGTCAATTTTCAGACTTTCGAAAAATCAGCGCACCATTTGAGCACACCTTCTTTAAAACTCTCTTTTTTCAAAAAAGCGGCCGCCCAGCGGGTGATATTTTCATATTTTTCGAATGGATATCCGCAGCCTATGAGCACATGGTACAATGGAACCCACGAAATATCTGCAAGTGTGAATCGCTGACCCATAATCCAACTGCGGCCTTCTAAAGTTCGGTTGAGCTTGGAAAAACAATCTTCAAGAATTTTCTCAGCCTTGACCACATCTTCATCAGAAAATTGACTCGTGCCTTTATGCTTTGCGTGGAAATTTTTTAGCTCTTCATTGTCTTGAAGTGCGTCGTATTTTTTTTCTTCCTCTACCGTTTTCTTGATTTTCTTAGCTATCTTTGTCGCATAGACATAAGGCTTTACTGCAGGAACATGAATGGAGCCAGCCAGACGCAGCCACTCTAACATTTCTGCTTCATTGTCTTTTGAACGCAGTGACGGCTCGGGGTATGTTTCATCAAGGTAGTCAATGATATCGTTTGACTCGATGTGCACGGTTCCATTGTCTATAAGTGTCGGCACAAGTCCATTTGGATTAATCCCGAAATACTCATCCGTGATGTTCTCTTTCTTCTTGAGGTCAATGTGATGACTGGTCCAATCAAGCCCTTTTTCGATCAATGTCATCCGAACACGCATGGAGCAGTTCGATATACCCCCATGATAAAGATGCAGGCCCTCGTAACTTTCCACGGATTTATTTTTAGGAACAATGACTACCATTTTACGGACCTCTCAACGTTAGTTTAATATTTAATTCACCTTTTGGGATCCCAAATAAGGCAATTGAAACAATATTTGGCCTCAACTTAAGCCTGCGGAGCCATTGATTCCATAAATGGGATCCCATTTCAAGCAAAATAGCGCCTAATGTTGAAAATTTTGCGTACACTTATTGACTTTGGGATCCCATTTGGTGTCAATACGGCCATGGACTCCATTGATACAGAACTTGCAGCAAGCATCCGCCGTGATATCATTCTCGGTGCGATCAAAAACGAAGATCGTGTCTCTGAAGCGCAACTTTGTGAGACATATAAAGTATCTCGCACTCCGGTAAGGTTGGCTCTACGCTTGCTGGAGCGTGAAGGTATAGTACGCCGTGGAGAGGGGCGCGGCTATCATGTCCAAAGCCCTACCGTCACAGATGTTCTTCAAGCAGTTCTTGTCAGAGGGCACTTGGAAAGCCTTGCAGCTCGGTTAATTGCTCAATCCCCAGATCGAATGGCTGTTCTTCCCAACTTGGAAATGGCAATCGACGAAATAGACCGGCTGATCGATGCAGGCAAAATGGATGACGCATCACTGCGTTTGCTGCAGCAGCAAAATGCAATGTTTCATGGAACAATCTTGAGCGGTTGCGGTAATGATTTTGTTGGGTTTACATGCAAACAGATCAGCCATCTACCCATGCTAGAGGTTGGCGCAATGGTCTTTGATAAACGTGTTTTGTCGACGCCAGACGGAACCGAACGCAGCTTGTTTCGTTTGAAACTTGGCAACTCGCAACACAAAGTTATATTTGAAGCTATCGAAAAAGGTGATGGTGTTAGAGCCGAAGGTATGATGCGCGAACACTCAAATACAATGGTGGAATATATCGAGGTATTTGAAAAACGAGATGAAAAATTAACGGTGACTGATTTGATCAGCTACTCTGGCATTGATATGTCACCCATCGAAACTGTTCGCAAAAAGACCTGATAAGAATTCTGGCGGTTTGCACACCACCAAACAACGCTTAAACTCCATACCACATAATAGCCTGACGAAAGGTTGGGTGGCTTTAAGATGTTACTTTGGGTTCAAAGGTTTTCTTTCAGGAAGAATTGTGGGATCCTTCCCCTCCGCGCTTTTTTCATCCCAGTACCCAATCAACACACCGAGTTGTTCTTCCATTCCAGTCATTTTTATATTGTGCTCTTCGGACCATGTTTCGCGCTGCCGGTACTGCAA
>TARA_B110000008_G_scaffold279494_1_pt1 | contig 20153 bp, 19 predicted proteins | sample TARA_B110000008 | Tara Oceans TARA_B110000008 (sample SAMEA4396496) | marine metagenome | biome: Westerlies Biome; feature: [DCM] deep chlorophyll maximum layer (ENVO:01000326); material: water (ENVO:00002006), including particulate matter (ENVO:01000060) such as... | depth 40 m
AAAAAAAAGTGTCGGGGTATCGACACTTTATAAAATTATTTGATTTTCAGTCTGCTTATGCCTTCCTTTACGGGTAAAATGGATCAACTTTGACGAAGGTGCAGAACTTTCTGAGCGAATGAATTTTTGAATTATATATTATAACCTACAATTTTAACTCTGTCCAATAATGTGTAGTTTTTTTCAAAAAACACACGTTTATTGATTTTTTTAAAGAAAAGCTTGAAGATGGGATATGCTTGCGGATGCTAAACCATCAAGATTGTAGCCCCCTTCCAATACGGAAATTACACGGTTATTGGCATATTCCTTAGCAATTTCTAAAATGATTCTGGTTAGTTCAAAAAAATCCTGATCTTGTAATTGGAACTGGCCAAGTGGATCATTAATCCTCGAATCAAATCCTGCTGAGATAAGGATGAGTTCGGGTTTGAACCTAACCATTTTTTGAATGAGTTCGGAACCAAAGGCAAAATCGACAATTTCTTTTTTTCCAGCTCCAGCAGAGAGTGGATAATTTAAGGTATAGCCTAAACCGATTCCTTTTCCTGTTTCTGTACGGCTGCCTGTTCCGGGATACCAAGGTGATTGATGAGTACTAAAAAAGAAAACAGAATCATCTTCGTAAAAAATATCCTGTGTCCCATTTCCATGGTGTACATCCCAGTCAACAATGAGGACATTGCCAACGCCATGTTTTTTTTGAGCATATCGAGCAGCAATCGCCACATGATTAAATAAACAAAATCCCATTCCTTTTTTTCTATTTGCATGATGACCGGGAGGGCGGGTGATGCAAAATGCATGATTATGTTTACCTTCCACGATTTGATCCACAGCATTTAGAACCCCTCCCGTTACCATAGAAGCGACTTTCCATGTTTGCTTGCTAATTGCAGTGTCTCCAGTGCTTAGTGAAGGTAATCCAAGCTCAATTTCTTCTTTTGATGATTGGAGATAATGTAAATCATGAGCCAAGGTTAGTTGGTTCATTGGGCATTCCCGAAGAGGAATACTTTCTGTTTGTTGAAGCAATTCTTTATCCTTTATCTTATGATAGACAAAGGATGCTCGATTGTTCTGTTCCGGGTGTCCTAATCCAGTTTGATGTTCTTCAAAAATTGAATCGTATACAATTCCGCATTTCATGCTAATTTTAATCTTTTAAACTTCGTGAAATGGATGGTGCTAAAAGTTAAAAACCAAATCAAAAATGACTGGATATAAAAATGTAAGTTCTACCGAGTTCCTTTACTTATAAAGTTTTCCTTTTTTTATTATCAGAAACTAATTGATGAAATGCCTGAAAGAGATGATTCGCATCATTTGGACCAGGAGAAGCTTCCGGGTGATATTGAACGGAGAAAACGGGGTGATCCTTTAGTCTCATCCCAGAAACCGTTTGGTCATTTAAATTATATTCCGTTACAATCGCACCCATTTTTTCAAGTTTTTCTTTGTCCGCGGCAAAGCCATGATTTTGGGAAGTAATCGCTACTTTTTCTGATTCCACATTCTTAACGGGTTGGTTTCCCCCACGATGCCCAAATTTTAATTTATAGGTACCTGCTCCAATGGCATGTGTTAAAATTTGATGTCCAAGGCAGATACCAAAGATCGGATAGTCTGGAAGAAGAGTTTGAATAGTCTGATGGGCATATTCTAATGCGGATGGATCCCCGGGACCATTAGATAGAAATATTGCGTCCGGTTCGTGGGATATGGCTTCCTCCGGAGTGGCGTTTGCGGGCAAAACTATTACCTCAAATCCAAACCTGCGTAGGTTTTTATAAATGGCTCGTTTAGCACCATAATCAAATGCAATGAGCCGATGGGTGGTATTCTTTTCAAATGTGGAAGGCAGATTGGTACCGACGACAGTAAACGGCTTACTCATTTCTCCTGATGGGTCCCAGGTGTAGGATTTTTCACAGGTTACCTCCTTAACAAAATCTTTACCAACAATCCCCATCCATTCGCGAGCTCGTTGCAGGGCGGTTTCTTCGCTGATGTTTTCTGTACTTATACAAGCCTTGAGGGCACCATGTACGCGAATTCTTTTAGTTATGGCTCGTGTGTCCACACCCGTTATCCCAGGAATTCCGTTCGATTGAAGATATTCGTCTAAAGACCCGGTTGCTCTCCAATTACTAACCACTGGACTGAGTTCCCGGACTACGAAGCCCGCCACCTTGGGGCCATCGGATTCTTCATCATCCTGATTCACTCCATAGTTTCCTATCTGAGGGGCGGTCATGGTTACAATTTGTCCATAATATGAAGGGTCGGTTAAAGTTTCCTGATAACCTGTCATTCCAGTATTAAAAACTGCTTCTCCTTCAACTGTCGCTTTAGCTCCAAAGGAAAAACCTCTGAATACACTTCCATCTTCCAATGCTAGTATGGCATCTCTTTGTTTTCTCTGTTTATGCATAAACAGGTAACTGAGATACAACTTCATGAACTGATTGGCAAACTCGATTTATAAAATTAATGAAAATTCAAGTTATTTTTATTAAAAAAGTGAGGAATGTTTGACTATCCATGCACACATCCTTACCGACTAGAATTTATGGATGCAAATACAGTCAGTTTCGATAAAAGTAAAACGAACAACCAGGCTCTTCTTAAATGGTTGGATAAAATGGTTGATATGTGTGGGCCAAAGGAAGTTCGTTGGTGCGATGGATCGGACCGTGAATGGGATGAACTATGTGGACTGATGATTGAGCAAGGCTCTATGATAGCGTTGAACAAGGAAAAAAGACCAAATAGTTATCTTGTTCGATCCGATCCCCGTGATGTTGCCCGGGTTGAAAGTCGTACTTTTATTTGTAGTTATGGAAAGGGTGATGCGGGTGCCACAAATAATTGGGAAGAACCTCGTAAAATGCGTGCTAAGTTAAAGCGTCTTTTTAAGGGAGCAATGGAGGGGCGAACAATGTATATAATACCCTTTTGCATGGGGCCTCTTGGTTCCCCTCTGTCTCAATTTGGGGTTCAGGTAACAGATTCTCCCTATGTTGTTTTAAATCTTCGAATAATGACCCGTATGGGAAATCAGGTTTTGGATGTAATGGGAGAAAAAGATTTCTTTGTTCCCTGTCTCCATTCGGTTGGTTGTCCCCTTACTTCCGGAGCTAAAGATGTTCCATGGCCCTGTAATCCGGAGGATACCCATATTGTCCATTTTCCTGAGCAAAGAACAATCGTTTCATTTGGAAGTGGGTATGGTGGTAACGCTTTATTGGGCAAGAAATGTTTGGCTCTACGGATTGCATCGTGTATGGCCAGGGATAACGAATGGATGGCTGAACATATGTTAATTCTGGGAGTGGAAAACCCGGAAGGAGAAAAGACCTATGTAGCGGGAGCTTTTCCTAGCGCCTGTGGAAAAACGAACATGGCTATGCTGGTCGCCCCTGATTCCATGGAAGGGTGGAAGGTTTCAACCGTGGGCGATGATATCGCATGGTTAAAACCGGATGAAAATGGTTCCTTACGAGCGATTAACCCAGAAGCTGGTTTTTTTGGAGTTGCTCCAGGAACATCCTGGGAGACGAATCCAAATGCAATGGAGTCGATGAAGGAAAACACATTATTCACAAATGTTGCTTTGACAGAAGACGGAGATGTTTGGTGGGAAGGTTTAACGGAGGAAGCGCCTGATGGCTTGATTGATTGGCAGGGAAGGGAATGGAACCCAGCTATGGAGTCACCTGCTGCTCATCCTAATGCCCGTTTCACGGCCCCGGCATCTCAGTGTCCTACCATTGACCCCGAATGGGAAAACCCTAAGGGCGTTCCCGTTTCAGCTTTTATATTCGGAGGAAGGCGAATGTCTGATATTCCACTAGTCTACCAGTCTTTCAACTGGAATCATGGAGTTTATCTTGGTGCAACCTTGGCTTCCGAAACAACGGCGGCGGCAGAAGGTGCCCTTGGGAATTTGAGACGTGACCCTATGGCTATGCTGCCTTTTTGCGGTTATAATATGGGCGACTATTTTAAGCATTGGATGAAGATGGGTAAAAAGCTTAAAAACAAGCCTCGTATTTTTCATGTTAATTGGTTTCGTAAGGACGAAGATGGAAAGTTTCTATGGTCAGGGTTTCGTGATAATATGAGAGTTCTCCGTTGGATAGTCGAAAGATCTTCTGGGCAGGGTAAGGCACATGAAGGCCGCCTTGGATGGGTTCCATATAAGGAGGACTTGGATTGGTCCGGCTTGGAATTCAATGATGAGGATTGGAGTAAATTAATGTCCATTGATCCTGAGAAACTCCGGATGCAAACATTACGTCATGAAGAGTTATTTTTGCAATTATCTGAATCCCTTCCAAAAGAAATGCTTTTCGAACGAGAATTGTTAGTATCTCGTCTGTAGTTTAAAAAAGGTTTAATTCTTTTGTTCTTTAGACCATCTATAAAAGATGGAGGAGAGGACGCTAACTGAAACAATCATATTGGCTAGTTTCATTAAAACCCCCCCTGTTTTTTGATCTTCCAGTGGGCTTAGGTTCATCACACGCTCCGCATAAAAATAGGTGTCGTACAGGACATCCTTGGAAAATGTAAGGATGGCAAAAATGGGTGTCTGTCCAAGCATTAGGGCCAAAACATAGAGCATTTGCGGACCAAATTTCATGGGGGGAATTCTTTTGGATGGACCACAAATGGGCCACCACATGGCCACCGAAGTAAAAAACATTGATAAATGTTCCGCCATGTGGAGCGTTTTGTCTCTGATTGCTGCTTCATAAAATGCTCCAATGTGCCAGAATGAGAATACCAATGTGAACATTAAACCCGCAATAATAGGATGAAAGAGGAACTTTAAAAAACTCTCCAAAAATGGCTTTTTTTCGAGATAGTCGTCAATGATCTCCCTTGGTAATCCAAGAAGCAAAAATAATGGGCTCACATACATAAGAATATTATGTTGAATCATGTGGGCGAAAAAGAGAAAGTTTTCACCAAGCGGGTCTAATGGTGATCCCACGGCTAAGTAAAAACTAAGCATACTTGCAGAAAACCATAGCGTGTGTTTTTGCGAATAGGCTAGGTTAGGGGAGAAACTACGTCGGTATGGACCAACGATTATGGAATAACACCAGCTTATAAAAAGAATGCCCCCAATAAGAGCAGGCTCTGTGTGCCAATGACTAAGAGTTACAGGAGAATTCATCCTATTGTGATGAACCCAATTTCAAAAGATGGGAAATTATTGGTTTAAACCATCTACCCAATTAGCTTCGGAGCGTACCTTGATTCGAAAATCTTCAGCTGCGACATTTTGTGCAAGTAACGAAATTTTGGATCCTTCTATGTTATCTGTATCAGAAGGACGGTAGAGGTGAAAAAAAGGATTTTCAGGTCTGAGGGAATTAATTTCAATCATATCTCCAGTACTTACTTTCCATGTGATTTGATGCGGAATACCCTCTACCTTTTTCCAAGCAGATATCTGATCATTTCCAGCCGAGATTTGAGATTTGAAATTGTCAGGCGACTTGTGATCCGCTTGGGCAATGTAAAAGACATCATCAAGTTTTACATAATCCCCAGTTTTATAATCAACCCCTGATTTCCATTCCTGTTCGAGAGGAGATACTGCAAATTCTTCAACAATAGGAGTACTATCTGCCATGTAGATCACTGCAAAGAAAGTGAACACAGCTATCACTAATCCCATTAAAAATAGAATCGTATTTAGAATTTTGTCCCACCGTAAATGCATGAACCAAGTCATAACCCCAAAAAATTTAATAACGGAACATACCGAAAGAACAGTTATGATAGTTAAGCCTTCAAATGACCTGACATATATAATCACAATCTCAACGCCAGTTATGGCAACAAGAAGCATGGATAAATTAAAAAATGTGAAGAAACGATTGCTTTCTTCTTGTACTGGATCTTCTGCGTGTCCGCTCATAATGTATTAATTTTAAAATTACCAAATAGGTTAAAATGCGTATTCCATTAAATACACAACAGGAAAAATGAGAATCCAAACTATATCAACGAAGTGCCAATACAACCCACAGCATTCAATATCCATGGCATCTGCAGTACTCATTTTCCCAGTAAAAGAATAAATTAACCAACCAATTAACCAAAATACCCCAATTGCAACATGCGTTCCATGAGTACCGGTTAATACATAAAAGGTTGAGCCAAAAACATGAGGTTCCCCCTGGTAACTAGAAAGTGTGAGTTCGTGACCCGGAGCATGTACGAAATGAGTAAATTCATAGACTTGGCAGGCTAGGAAAATTGCACCAAATACAATCGTTCCGAATAGCATCCACCTGGTACTATTAAGATTTCCTTTGTGGATAGCCGAAACCGCTAATGCCATAAAAAGTGAACTAGCCAACAAAATAAATGTACTGAATGAAGTAAGCTCAATGTCAAATATGTCTCGAATATCTAAAAAATTACCGCCAACGGTTGCGGAAATTTTTCGATAAATTAAGTGCGTTGAAATAAGGGTTCCAAAAAACATACAGTCAGAACCAAGAAAAGCCCACATGAGAACTTTCTTATTTGGAATCCCAGTACTTGTAACTGGTTCGTGATGATCAATGGCGTGTGCGGATGCTTCACTCATAATTTAATAAATTTGGAATATAAGGTCTAAAAAGTTATTCCTCTTCTTCTTTTGGGAAAAGATGATACCCGGCAGGGCCTTCAAGTGCCCACATGATAATTCCTAAGATTGCAACCACTCCTCCAGCAATAGCACCTGTGTAATTGCGTATAATCTCACCGGTATTTACATCAACAGATTGATGAAAAAGCATTCCTAGAACAAGGCCAAGAAAGCCGAGACCAGTTAGAAGTGGATACCATGAACGGTCAGGCATGTGAACGCCGTGATCATCCAAAGGCTCCTTTTGGGAGTGCTTTTCTTCGGGTCCATAATTGTTTTCCCAAGCTTGATCTCTCGCTTTGATTATAGGTGTTCGGGCAAAATTATATTCTTTAACGGGTGAGGAAAGAGTCCACTCGAGAGTTCGGGCATCCCAGGGATTCTTACCGGCTGGTTTAAGTTTTTTGTTAAAGGCTGCGGTAACAAATTGATAAACCCCGATTGCAATTCCAACCCCGAGAATGAAAGCCCCCACAGTCGCTATTTGGTTCCATGTTTCAAAACCATGACCTTCATTGTAGCTATGAGTTCTGCGGGGTTGACCAATCATGCCAAGATAGTGCATGGGGAAGAAAGTGAGGTTAAACCCAATAAACATTAGGGTAAAAACAAACTTACCCAATTTTTCATTAAGCATTTTTCCGGTTATTTTGGGGAGCCAGAAATAAAAACCGGCGAATAATCCAAATAAAGCTCCACCAATAAGTACATAATGGAAATGAGCTACCACAAAGTAAGAATCCTGATGCTGGGCATCAATGGGAACGGAGGAGTGCATGATGCCAGTAAAACCACCGACCATGAACATCGTAATGAAACCAAGAGCAAATAGCATTGGAGTTTCAAAGCGGATCCGTCCACCCCACATTGTACCAATCCAGTTAAAGATTTTTACTCCGGTGGGTATGGCAATCAACATCGTTAGGATGGAGAATGCAGAAGTAGCTACAATACCCATCCCTGTAGTAAACATATGATGACTCCATACGGCAAACCCCATAAAACCAATAATTGCACCCGAGAAAATAATTAACCCATAACCAAAGAGCGGTTTTCTGGAGAAAACAGGTATGATTTCAGAAACAATTCCCATTGCGGGAAGAATAAGAATATAAACTTCGGGATGGCCAAAGATCCAAAAAAGATGTTGCCAAAGGTGAGGCTTTCCACCCTCCAAAAAGTCGTAGAAGTTCGTTCCGTATGTGCGATCAAACATAAGTTCCACAAGCGCAATAGTAATGGCAGGGAAGGCTAGTATGATAAGAAAACTAACGATTAGTGTCATCCATGTAAATACTGGCAATCTCATCATGGTCATTCCAGGAGCCCGCATGTTGATGATCGTTGTGATAAAATTAAAGGAAGCCAAAAGGGAGGCAAGTCCAAGAATTTGAAGGGAGAAAATCCAAAAATCCGGACCCATATCTCCCAAAACTTCAGCAAATCGGGTGTCCGTCAAAGGAGCGTAACCAAACCAACCTATTGCGGGGGATCCACCTGTGAAAAACCAGCTTAAATTTAGGGTAATACCTCCAGCAATAAAACACCATAGACTAAGAGTGTTCATTCTGGGGAAAGCCACATCTCGTGCTCCTATTTGTAACGGCATTATGAAATTAAAAAATGCTGCACTGAGTGGCATGATTACCAAAAACACCATCGTAGTTCCATGCATGGTAAACATTTGGTTGTACTCACGATTGCTGAGTACATCCATATTATGATCCCAAAGTTGGGAACGAATAAGAAGTGCCTCCACTCCCCCTAGTAGGAGAAAAAAGAGAGCGGACATACCGTACATAATACCAATTTTTTTGTGGTCTATGGTAGTTAACCAATTAATGATGCCCTTAGTATTCTGTCCGGGTCTTGGGAAAACTTTGGTCTTAACCTCAGTTTCAGAGTCAGGATTTAGATATTTTAGTGATTCAGTGGCCATGATATTGCAAAGGTTAGGATATACTCTATTGGCGGTTTAAAGGTTTATTTGAGTCCAAGTAAATAAGTTACAAGTTGATTAACTTTTTCATCTTCATTTTCGAGGTTTCGGAGGGGATGTGTGTCATCCACACCTTCACCGTTCCACATTAAATTTCCAAATTTAACATCGTTGGAATTCTTCAACCATTTGGAAAGGTTTTCTTCATCATTCCTCATCCAGCCTGCGGCAAGGGAAGTACGAATCCCAAAAAGGGTAAGGTTTGGTCCTTTTGAACCTAAACCCGTTCGGTTAATCGCGTGGCATTGAACACATTGAAGGGAAGAGAAAAGTTTTTTTCCTTTTTCGTAATCGTCGGAATGGGCTTTAACCCATTCTTTTTTGGCTAAATTGGGAGCTTGTCCCTTGGTGATAGCTTTTACAGCACGAAATTCTCTGACATCTGAGTCTCCTAAAGATTTATCCGGAAAGGACACCAAGGTTCCCTCACTGTAATCCAATTCAGGATTATAAGAGGAAGGCTGTAGATTTGGGTTTTGAGCATTCTGAAATTTTTGGACCCAAGAGTCAAAATCTTCGTCCGTTTGTGCGAGTGCTCGGAACGACATGTATGCATGGGAGTTTCCACAATATTCTGCACATTGACCATAAAAAAGTCCTCCAACTGCTTCGAATTCGTCGGTAAATTTTTGCTTGGCAAAAATTCTTTCTCTCATCTTACCGTTAAAGACAGAGGGCATTGCTTCATCGACGGTTGTCTTGATTTCATTTCCGTTCTCGTCAGTCCTAGTAAGGATTTTATCTTTATTGGCAATAAACCATAAGAAATTTTCCTGCCCAGGCATTAAATCCATTTTACCAGCTAATTTAGGTAGCCAAAAACTATGTATAACATCTTCTGTTCTTAAATTAATTCTTACTGCCCTGGAAGTAGGGAAAACGAGTTCATTCGCAGTAACAATTCCGTATTGAGGATATTCGAAGACCCAGAAAAATCTTTTGCCAGTTACATTAACTGTAATGGCATTATCAATTGCACTTCTATTTAGATCTAATTTCTCCAAAGTACTCGAATCATTTGGATCAGGAACGCGATTCATCAAAACAACGCCCTGTAAAGTTGGGATCGCTAAGATAACAAGGATGAATGTAGATGCGATAATCAAAGATACCTCGACTTTTGAATTACCATGCGATTGAGGAGGTACTTCCATTGCCTCTTCTGGAGTTTTAGCACGATATCTCCATAAGACATAAAGCAAACATCCGCCCACTGCGCAAAATAGAAAAATGGTAATCCATACCGAAAGCATGAAAATATCGTATTGGTTTTGAGAAACAAGACCTTTTGGATCGAGTGCCGATTGCTTGTGATCAATTCGTGAACATCCACCGAGAAAAACAATAAAGGCGGGAAAGATTATAGGTAATAAGGTTTGAAGCTTGGCGAACAGTATTTTCATGATTCTGGTGTTATCAAATAAAGCGATCAATAACTAATGTGGCAAAGAGGAGAGGTAAATAAATAATGGTAACAAAGAAAAGCTTTTTGGCAGACTTATCTCGGTCACTTGAGGTTAGGAATTTGGTTGATGGTATTAACAGATAAACAGATAAAATGCAGGCTGAAATGAAATAGAGCAAGCCTGGTGTTGGTTGGGAAGTTTCGATAAAATAGGGTGAAAAAACAAAACCAGTAAGTAGAAAAGTGTAAACTAAACTTTTACGGGCTAGATGATAGCCGTTAGGATTTCCAAGATTCTGAAGGCTAAAGCCACCTTTTTCATAGTCTTTTCGAAAATTCCATGCAATCGCCATGAAGTGTGGAAGTTGCCATGTAAAAAGGATTCCAAATAAAATCCATCCATACATGGACGGTTCACCTGAAGCGGCAACCCAACCGATGAGCGGAGGAAGTGCACCGGAAATAGCACCCACTTCGGTTGCATATGGTGATCGTTTCTTCAGCGGAGTATAAATGAGCAGATAAACAATTAAAGTTAAAAGAGTGAGTGAACATGCCCAAGGGTTTGTTCCAATCCATAGAATAGTAAGACCAATGGAGGAAAGGCAGACTCCAAAAATGAGTGCAACTTCAGGTTCAACCAAATGAGCCGGTATCGGACGATTCGCAGTTCGTGGCATTAAGGAATCCTCTTCTTTTTCCATCCACTGGTTTAACGCGGCGGCACCACCTGCCGCAAGTGCAGTCCCGATTGTTAAAGAGAGAAATACCGAGAATTCATAGTTAAGCGGATAATGAACTAAAAACCCTAAAGAAGAAGTAAACACAGAAAGAAAACTCAATCTGGGTTTTGTCAATTCAAGCAGTCCGTGCACAGAAATGCCGTTGGTTTGTTGAATGGGCGGGGATTCAGTTTTGGCAGTTATGTTTTTGTAACTATTCACGGTGGAAATTAGTTATTAGTAAAATGATAATTTAAGGGGAGGCAAGCAAGGTCATAACTTATAAAAAACAACATCGTTAGATTTTCTAATACCTTTGTACAGAGAGTTTAACAGCCAATTTTGTGCATAATGTATAATTTTGATGATTAAAAAGTTTACATATTATAAAAAAGAGTAGTTTTTTTGCGGAAAAATCTGTTTTATTTTTTTGTAATTTTCTAATTGAAACCTTTCGAATTGCCTCTTCGCTATGGGTAAATAGATTTATTGAAAACTTTTACAATGATTCGAATCATAACTACCTCTATAAGCCTTATTTATTTACAAGTAATTCTTTCTTGCTCAGTTGAAAACCCGAAGAATTCTATGTCTAAAATGAATGAAAATTCATTTCGTGGGAAAGTCATATCGTTGGATTCAAACAACAGCACTGTTCGGGTAGAGTTACTAGCCAGAAGCAATGATTTAGCACCAAAGTTTCCTGATGGCATTGGGAGCGAGCACACCATGCAAGTTCAACCCGGAGATTTTGCACTTCTATCAAAAAAACCTATATTTAGGGGTAAATTGCAGGAGACATTTTCACCTTCTGAAGGAAAAACATTTTTACTTCATAACATTTGGCCAGATGATCCAGCCGATAGAATAAGGGTAGACAATGTAAATCGTCTTTTAAGAAGAAACACGTTGTCAATGGGTGATTCAATGATACGCACAATTGGAGATAATTTACCACCATTTGCCTTGTACGACCAAAATGGTGAAATTGTAACTACTGATTTTTTTGATGGCTCTGTAACCATATTAAATTTTATTTTTTCAAGATGTTCCGTTGCTGATATGTGTCCAGCAGCTACTATGAAGATGAAAAAACTCCAAGATCTTGCCCTAAAGACTCAAATCCCTCATATTCAATTTTTATCCATAACTCTTGACCCATCTTTTGATTCCCCTGGGGTTTTAAAGTCCTATGCACGAGGTTATAACCTGAACGAAGATAATTTTAAAATATGCACCGCTAAAAAATCAGTTATTGATGACCTAACTCGTCAATTTGGAATTCTTCGAGAGAACGACAAAAATCAACCATTGGATCACACAATGCGTACCATAATTATTAATTCGAAAAGGCAAATCATCTACCAAGTCCCTGGAAGGAGTTGGAGGGTGGAAGATTTCCTTTCTAGATTGCAAGATGGTTCTAGTGTAAATCATTAAACATCTTATTTGGATTATTATGAAGAAAAACCCTATTACATTATCACTTCTTTTAGGTCTTCCGTTTATTTTATTGTTCTTATTTATTCGTAACCTTCCGGTAGAACCTTGTGAATTTTTGCACGAGGAAACTTACAATGAAGAAGGTGAGTTGGACTACTGTGGTTCAGATGAGACTGGTTTTGTGGATCTTTCCATTCGGAAATGGCCAATGAAAATTGATTTTAGACCCGTTAAACCTGTCGTAGTGAATCAATTAGCACAATTTGAAATTAAGATTGAAAAAGCGGATGGATCTCCTCTTACCTCATCGGATGTAGCTTTAAGTCATACTCAAAAAATTCATTTATTGGCAGTGGATGAATCCTTAAATGACTACCATCATATCCACCCTGTCGCGGATAGTTTATTTGACGGGGTTTGGCATTTTTCATTAACTCCACAACTTGCGGGAAAGTACTCCGTGTACCTTGATTTTATTCCCCTAAAAAGTCCCCGGCGAGTTTTGCTTTCATCTTCTTTCACGGTCAAAGGTAAGCGAGATTCTATTCAAGCTAGGCAGGAAAATTTAAAGTTCTCATATGAAGATATTAACTTTGAATTAATTAGGGATCTTCAGGAATCTACTGACGATAAAAAGATAATTACTTTAAGAGCTGTGGACAAAAGAGGGAACGATGTAACTTTTCATCCCGTTATGGGTGCTTTTGCTCATATGGTCGCTTTTGATAGCGAGTTGAATGGATTTGCTCATCTTCATCCCATTTCGGAAGATGTTCCAAGTTCGGAAAATAGGACTCATGCGGGTCCTCTTTCTTTTGGTTTTACTGCACCCAAATATGGTATTTATCGTCTTTGGGCACAGGTTAAAACGACAGCTGATAAAGAAATTTTTATTCCGTTTGATCTTGAGTTTGGAACATAAATAAATGAGTAATTTAGGAAGCGAATTTATGGGTAAAGAGAATAAAGCCCTAGGGAAAAAATTGACGATCATCGTTTGGATTATCACCGCGGCAGTGCTATTTTTGGTGGGATTAATGAGGGAAGTGAAGATTGAATTACCGCAAGGGATTAGCTTTCACTTTCTACCGCCCTTACATGCGATCTTAAACTCAGCAGCAGCACTGTCTTTATTAATGGCAATAATCTCTATAAAGAAGAAAAATATTATCAACCATCAAAGATGGATATACGTGGCGATGGGATGTTCTTTCGTTTTTTTACTTTCCTATGTAACATACCATTTTACCACCGCCGAAACCTTATATGGGGATTTAGACCATAATGGTTTGGTTAGTGAAGAAGAGAAAAAGGAAGTAGGGATGATGAGAATTGTTTACCTCACCATCTTGCTTTCGCATATCCTTTTAGCTGCACTAAGCCTTCCTTTCATACTGCTTACTTTTGTATACGGCTTTACCAGTCAAATTGAAAGGCATAGGAAAATGGCGAAAAAAGTTTTTCCCGTATGGCTATATGTTGCAGTAACCGGTCCAATCGTTTATCTGCTGTTGCAACCGTACTATTGAATTGGTTTTATACCTTTTTCCTTATCCACCTTCCAAGGATAAACTGCTCATTTTCCTCAAGGTTTTCAACGAATTCAAATTGATTTTTAAAAGTGGGGAAAAAGACATCACCATCTTTTATAAACTGTTGAACTTCGGTTATAAAAAGCTCCTCGCATTTTGAAATAAAACTGGAGTAAATCTCTCCTCCTCCGATTATAAATACGGTTCGGTCTCCAGCTTCTTTTTCAATTTGTTCAAAGGAATTGAAGGTGCGGAAATTTTCAGAGGATAAATTAGACCTTGAAAGAATCCAATTTTCTCTTCCAGGAAGTGCTCCGGGTAAAGAATCCCAGGTTTTTCTTCCCATGACTATGATATGCCCCATGGTTATTTTTTTAAACCATTTTAACTCTCCTGGAATTCGCCAGGGTAAGTCACCCTGTTTTCCAATTACACCGTTTTGAGAGACTGCGGCAATTGCTTTAAGTTGAGCCATTTTAAATTGCGATTGGTGCTTTAATAGGGGGGTGGGGATGGTAATCAGTCAATTCAAAATCTTCAAAATTAAAATCAGTAATTTCCTTTTGATCTCCGTGAATTTTTAATTCCGGTAATTTTTTAGGCTCTCTACTAAGTTGTAATTCAGCTTGTTCTTTGTGATTTGCATAGAGGTGCAAATCGCCAAAAGTATGAACAAATTCATATGCCTGCAGGTTACAAATCTTTGCAATCATCATAGTTAGGATACTGTATGAAGCTATATTGAATGGAACTCCCAAAAAAATATCAGCACTCCTTTGATAAAGTTGGCAACTGATTTTTCCATCTGCGACATAAAATTGAAACAATGCGTGGCAGGGAGGAAGAGCCATAAGATGGATTTCCCCCGGATTCCATGCACATACAATGTGTCTACGGCTATTCGGGTTTTCTCTTATTGAATGAATAACTTCGTTGATTTGATTAATATGTTCTCCGTCAGGTCTAGCCCAATTTGTCCACTGTGCTCCGTAAACTCTTCCTAGATCTCCGTTTTCATCTGCCCACTCATCCCAAATTCGAACCTTGTTTTCATTGAGATACTTTATGTTCGTATCTCCTTTGATGAACCAAAGCAATTCATGAATAATTGATCTAAGGTGTAGCTTTTTTGTAGTGAGTAAGGGAAATCCTTGATCCAAGCGAAAACGCTCTTGTTCTCCAAAGACAGACCATGTACCAGTACCTGTTCGGTCGTCTCGATAAACTCCGTTGTCAATCACCCGAGATACTAAATTTAAATAATTCTTCATTTACAGATCGAGAAAAAGAGGAGAAAATATACATTCAAAGTTAAATTCATAAAAATTTATATTCATACTTGTTCATAAAATGTCGAGGATTTCATTTGATAAGGCTCATTTTTCTCTTTTTTTACTTCTAGGGTTTTGTTCGTTTTGTCTAGGTCAACAACGAGAAAACGATTTTACAAAAAGAGTGCGTTCATTTGATGGTAAACTGAACATGATGTCTTCAAAGAGACTTTCTTCGAGCAGAGTTAATTCAGTCTCCCAGCAACGTTTTTCTGTTAGTGAATGGCCAAGTAAATTTTCTCCATTCGGGGGAAAGAGATATCCGATGAACGATAAGAAAATATGGGGTAGCGAACGAATAAAAACTTCGACCATCGATATAGAACTCCCTCATAATCAAAATTTTGCCCCTGAAAATATGAAGCGATCAATGGACGCAAAGACTGAAAATAAAAGCCCTGCGGCGGCATCCATTGAATTTAGGGATGCTTATTACGCACAATTGGACAAGAGAGTCGATGATTGGATGAGCAAGGTCAATAATATGTCATTAAGAGATATAAACCGATTTCAATTTCGAAAAGGCAGACCCAGTGAGCCGGGTTTTCCTGTTCAACAGGCAGGTTCTCAGGATCTACCCATGAGTTCGTCCGAAAAAAAATTAGGTTCTTCCAATGTTAGGGGGGTCATTCCGTACGGAGAAAGGAAACAGGGAGCCGGTCGACCAAGTTATTGGCTCGGGCCAAAGAAAATGTCTTCTTCCTCCACATCAGGTAAGGTATCTCCGTCCAATGGTGGTCCAACACAAGCTAAGCAGGTAAAGAAAAATTTTCAGTCTTTGCCACAACCTATCCTTGGTCCGAAGAAAGTTCGGGTTCAGCTTAAGTAGACTTATTATTCACGCTTGCCACGGGTTGGTGATTCTTTATAGTTCAATACTTTAAATTTTAACTTTGGACGGCTAGCTCAGTTGGTTAGAGCAACTGGTTTACACCCAGTAGGTCACAGGTTCGAGTCCTGTGTCGTCCACCATTACTCTCATTCCATCCACATGCGTCACGTCATTTCCGTTCTTGTTGAAAACAAATTTGGTGTACTTGCTCGAATTGCAGGCCTTTTCAGTGGTCGTGGGTTTAACATTGATACACTGAATGTTGGACCGACTCATGAAGATGGTCGCTCGAGGATCACAGCCACTTTAAACGGAGATGAGAAGGCATTAGACCAATGTGTCAAACAGCTTGATAAATTAATTGATGTCATTGATATTCAAAATTTTGTTGGATCCGAATCCGTTGGTCGTGAGTTGGTAGTGGTTAAGGTCAAAGCAAATTCAACCAATCGCACCGAGGTAACTCAAATATGTGACGTTTTTCGTGGTAAGATTATCGATGTGGCCAAGGAAACTCTCATAATCGAAGCAACCGGAAACGAAAATAAGATTATGGCTTTCCTTGAATTAGTTGAACCTTTTGGTATTGTAGAATTAGCCCGAACCGGGACTGTATCCTTAAAGCGCGGCCGTTCTGACAATTAAATTTTTAATTTCTTTTTTTCATTAACCTAACAAATAATCATTAAATAAATCGGCCATGCCCGCGAAAGTATATACTCAAAAAGAGGCTAAAGTAACTGCCATTAAGAAGAAAACGCTAGCCGTTATTGGATACGGATCACAAGGTCACGCACATGCGTTGAACTTGAAGGAAAGTGGATGCAATGTAATTATTGGTCTGTACAAAGGAAGTAAATCCATTCGAGTGGCTAAGAGGCACGGCTTTGAAGTTCTTAGTGTTGCAGAGGCTACCCAAAAAGCAGATGTTATTATGATAGGTGTGCCTGATATGAAACAGGCTGAAGTTTATGAGCAGGAAATAAAACCAAACCTATCCAAGGGAAAAACGCTTCTTTTTTCACATGGTTTTGCGATTCATTTTGATTTAATCAAGCCTCCTCGTGGTGTTAGTGTAATTATGGTTGCACCCAAAGGACCAGGTCATGTGGTTCGTTCGCAATATAAAGAAAAGAAAGGTGTTCCCGCACTTATCGCTGTTTTAAAAGGTTCTTCCAAGGACGCAAAGGCAATTGCACTGGGATGGGCTGCCGGAATCGGAGCGGCTCGTGCTGGGATTTTGGAAACGACTTTTAAAGAGGAAACAGAAACGGATCTTTTTGGTGAACAAGCCGTACTTTGCGGAGGTGCCTCTGCATTGGTTGAAGCTGGCTTTGAAACCTTAGTTGAAGCAGGATACGCTCCTGAGATGGCTTATTTTGAGTGCTTGCATGAACTTAAGCTTATCGTAGATTTAATGGTTGAGTCTGGAATTGCTGGAATGCGTTTTTCTGTTTCTGAAACTGCCAAGTTTGGTGATGTGACCCGCGGTCCAAGGGTGATTAATGGAAATGTCAAAAAGTCTATGAAATCAATTCTCAAAGAAATCCAGTCGGGGAAATTTTCCAAGGAATGGGTTAAGGAATACCAAGCCGGTTTACCTAAGTACAATAAACTTTTGGAAGATGGTGAAAAGCATCCTATAGAAGTCACTGGTCAACGATTGCGTCAATTAATGTCATGGATTCCCAAAAAGAATATTAAGGGGGCACAGGCTTCTTATTCATAAATATTTTTTATGGTTTTGCTTAAGGTTTAATTTATCTTTGCCTTGGGTGAAAAGAGGATTTTCAGTAATATGAATGCCTCTAATTCTAGCCTTGTTTTAGCGACACGGAAAAGTCCACTTGCATTAAAGCAGGCTGATTTAGTTGCTTCCCTCATCCGGAAAGTGATGAAGGAAAATGTCGAACTTTTTCCCATGTCCACGACGGGAGACAGGCAAGCGGAATGGTCTCTTCAGGATAAGGGTGGAAAGGGTTTATTCACCAAAGAACTTGAGAATGCTTTGCTCGAAGGCCGGGCAGATTTAGCTGTACACAGTGCCAAAGATTTACCCACTGATAACCCACCTGGATTAAAATTATCTGCTTTTCCTGTTCGTGAGGATGCACGTGATACTTTGGTTATCAGGGAAAATATTAGTGTTCCCAAGATAATGGCTTCGGGAAGTCCTCGCAGAAAAGCACAATTAAAAAATCGATTTCCAGATACGAAATGGAAGGAACTTCGTGGAAATGTGGAAACAAGGTTACGGAAAATAGCGGTTGACCATGAGGCGGATGGTACGATTTTAGCAGCTGCCGGCCTTTCTCGTTTAGGCATTCAAGATTACCCAGGATTGAGGTTCGAGAAATTATCAATTGACGAAATGGTTCCTGCACCCGGACAGGCTGCAATTGCAATACAGGTTCGGGCCGACGAATGTGAACGGTATGCTGTTCTAGATCATATGGAAACAAGCCAAGCAGTTGAAATTGAACGAACGATCCTTGATCGACTTGATGGCGGGTGTCAGGTTGCTTTGGGTGTCCATGTGGTTGGAAATGATTTATTTTTCTTCCATGAGGCTTGTGGCATTAAAAGTCTAGAAATTGGAGAAAAATCATTAGCTATAATTTTTGAAGAAATACTATCATGGCTGAAATAAAAGAAAAAAAAATGGGCAGAGTTTTTCTTGTGGGAGCAGGTCCAGGAGATGTTCGTTTAATAACATTAAAAGCATCAGAATTAATCAAGACTTGTGATGTTTTAGTCTTCGATCATTTGGCTAATTCCGAACTCCGTAAGGGAGTTCCAATGGGTTGCGAACAAATTGATGTGGGGAAAAGTCCTGGACGACACACAATGGAGCAAGAAGAAATCGGTAAGATTTTGGTTCAAAAAGCAAGAGAAGGAAAGAAGGTTGTTCGTTTAAAAGGGGGGGACCCTTTTGTTTTTGGTCGCTGTGCAGAGGAAATGATTGTTTTGAATGAAGAAGGTATTGCATTTGAAATTGTACCTGGGGTTACTGCAGCCCTTGCATGTGCCGCTTATGCTGGAATTCCCCTTTCTCATCGTGATTATGGCTCATCCATTTCGTTTTTAACTGGGCATGAGGATATTGAAAAAGAATCCCTGCGGGTAAATTTTAGAAAATTTGCCGAGGTGGGTGGGACGCTTTGTATTTACATGGGAATGGGAAAATTGGAGGAAATTATTTCAAAATTGTTAAAAGGAGGCCTCCCTCCAGATAAACCGGCTGCTATAGTAAGCCAGGGTACTTTGCCAAATCAAAGAAAAGTTGTTAGCACATTGGATCAAATTGTTGACGATGCTAAAAAAGCTAAGCTTGAAGCTCCAGCAATCATTTTTGTTGGTAATGCGGTTGGACTAACTTCTCGAAATAATTGGTTTGAAGATCGTCCATTATTTGGAAAACGAATTGTGGTAACTAGACCCGTTGGCCAGGTTAGCAGGTTGAAGGATTTACTTGAGAAAAAGGGGGCGGAAGTGTTAGAGCTTCCTTTGATCAAAATATTACCTCAAAATGATCGAAAACTTATTGCTGAAACATTTGCAGGAATTGCAACTTATGAATGGGTTGTTTTTACAAGTGCTAATGGAGCAAGGGAGTTTTTTGATGTTTTTTTCAAAGCGTTCGGCGATATTAGAAGCTTTGGTCCAATGCGTGTCGCCTGCGTCGGCGAGGCTACGGCACAAGTGGTCCGAAAATTTAACCTGGAAGTTGAACTTATACCTGATCGGTCTACAGGAGAAGATCTTGCCCAGGCATTAGTGGCTACTGAATCTTTGGATAGTGCGAATGTATTGGTTGTTACTGGAAATCGTAACCGAGAGGTTTTGGTAGGACTTCTTGAATCAGTTGGTCATGCCATTGTTGATACCCTTCCCATATATCAAACAGATTTTGCAGATGTGACGGAGGCTCCTGATGTTGCGCAATATTGTCAATATGGAGCGGATGCCATTGTTTTTACAAGTTCCTCAACTGCATTGTCCTTTGTCGAGCAGGAGGAAGACTTAAAAATAGAAAATGATGCGACAAAGCCAATGCTTTGTAGTTTCGGACCTGAAACCTCAAAGACTCTACTTGAAAATGACTTGGAGGTCAGTCTGGAGATTGAAAATCCGAGCGTTGATTCAATGGTTGATGCATTAGTACAAAAATTTGAAAATCACTGAAGATGATGTCATCTTTAACGATAAAAATCTGTGGCATTACTTCCTT